>Ga0194113_10001874_pt1 | contig 28808 bp, 20 predicted proteins | sample TA2MahC200mmetaG_FD_146193 | JGI IMG/M metagenome (GOLD analysis project Ga0194113, IMG submission 146193) | Freshwater microbial communities from Lake Tanganyika, Tanzania - TA2015017 Mahale Deep Cast 200m | ecosystem: Environmental > Aquatic > Freshwater > Lake | place: Tanzania: Lake... | reverse complement strand
GGTAAGCTCCTCCCCCTGCTCTCCGGTAGACTCCTCCCCCCGCTCTCTGGTAGATTCCTCCCCCTGCTCTCTGGTAGATTCCTCCCCCAGCTCTCTGGTAAGCACTCTCCCCAGCTCTCGGGTAAGCTCTTCGCCAGCCCCCCGCCGAACCGGACAACGGCTGCGCACCTCGGCTTGACCGATTCCAGATCTCCGCTATTCTGACCCGCAGTGGGTGCTTCTCCTCCGGCCCTCGTCGCCGACCTTGTAGACCGCTTCTCCCGGGACCGCAAGGTCTTTCAGTCCCTTGACTACAAGGAAGAACAACTCCGCGCCGAGTTCCTCAACCCTCTCTTCGAGTCCCTCGGCTGGGACGTCTCCAACAAGGCCGGCCTGACCGAAGTCTTCAAGCCCGTCATCCACGAGGAGTCAATCAAGGTCGCGGGCGCGACCAAGGCCCCTCCTGACGGCTCACCGCTCACAGCTCACGGCCTACCGCTTTCGGATGCGGATTCCGGGCCGTCAGCCGTTAGCCGCAAGCCGATAGCAGACTCGGACCGCGGCATCGAACACTACGCCTTCCTCCAATCGCTCATGAATGGCGAACGCATCTACCCCCGCCTCGTCAAACACTTCCGCGACGCCGCTGACGGCTCACAGCTTACGGCCTACAGCCCGCGGCCTTCGGATTCCGGGCCGTCAGCCGTTAGCCGTTGGCTGTTGGCCCTCATCATCGGCAGCCTCTACTACCCGGACTGCCCCTACGAATTCTCGGTCCTGCCCGCCGACATCCTCGGCCAAGTCTACGAACAATTCCTCGGCAAAGTCATACGACTGACAACAGGACATCAGGCAAAGGTAGAGGAAAAGCCCGAGGTCAGGAAAGCCGGCGGACTGCGAACAAGTTCCCTGCAGCCTGCTTCCGATGGCGGACAGATCCTCGCAGCCTAGATGAAGACTCATAGCAAGGCTCCTGTCTGTCTTGACGCACCAGCCGGTTGCGTGTCCTCGGATCGTCCCCGGCGCTGGTGGCACGGTCAGGAGTGGCCGATCATGGCGGGGTTGGTCGGATTCGACCTCACTCTAGTCGCAAAGGCCGACTTCAACACGGTGCAGGCGAACCGGGAGTACCTTCTCAGTTCAGTATCGCAGGCGCTGGCAGCAGTCTTCGCACTCTCGTTCTCTGTTACGCTCGTTGCCGCGCAGTTCGCCACCAGATACTCGCCCCGTGCTTTGAAGGAGATATTCGACCGGCGCACGCTTGCACACTTCGGCGTTTTCGCTGCTGCTGTGGCCTACCCATGGTTTCTGCTGCGTTGGACGACAACGCACCCCATCCTAGAGGCCCTGGCTCTGGGCCTCGGTCTGTATTGCCTAGTGTGGCTCATCTCCTACTTCGCTTCATTGACGGACCGCTTGTCACCGGGTGCGAGAATCGAGAAGCTGGAGCAAGAGGCTGCGGCGTCTCTGTTGACCTTCAAGCCAGAAGCCGGCGGCGCGCGTTCGATGCTGCCCACTGTGGACGAAATCGAGGATGTGGCAGCGGCGGCGCTCGGCGCGAGCGACTTTACGACATTCCGGTCTGGCATGTGCTCGTTGGCCAAGTTGTGGGCGCAAGCGTTCGGCAACGAGGACGCGGTCAAGGAGATTGGTAACAGGTTCCGGGACTGGATTGCGGCCACAGACGCCCAATCGCGAGCTGCTGTCATTCTCTCGGAACAGCTCGGCGGAGTCGTAGGTCTCTGTGCAGAGAAATGGCAGGTCACACGCCCTGTTCGAGAAGGCGCTGTCCGTAGGTTAGTTGAACTCGCAGACACGCCTCGGCGCAGCGTACATGATGGAGCGACGGTTATGGCAGTCGCGCGCGCTCTCGGCGCCGTCACCAGGAAAGCGGCCTCAATTGGTGATCTGCCATTCATGGAGGAGACACTGAATCACGTAGAGCGCCTCGGCGTCGAGTGGCTGAGGATCTCCGGCGCCCGTCCCTACGAATGTGTGTGGGCATTCAGGCTCGCCCTTGGGGAATTCGCGGTCAGGACTCCGCCAGATCCGTTGGCTCTTAGGCGACAGGAGTTTGCCTCGAAGTTCTACTATGCGTGCCGCGAGTACTGCAAAACCAAGGACGAGAGCATCGCGCAGGACAGGTTCGACCGCATCAAGGCAGAGATGCTGCCGTGGATGAAGTCGAGGCTGCCGAACGAGTTCGATGAAATAAGGAAGCAACCGAGGGCTGGGGGCTACGACGACGCCTTCGGCAAGGCCATGGACGATCTGGTATGAGGACCATCTGCGTGGGACAACTTGCGATCGGCGGATCGACTCATGGGAGGCTCTGAGCAAGCAGTTGCCCAGGGCCAACACCCCGCATGAGCAGGAATCTCTCTTATTCTAGTTCGGAGGTCGACGGGAGTTAAGATGCACGAGGACGTTGACGCCGAAGTAGATAGACTCATCCGCGCGGTCGGCAGGGTGCAAGAGCGGACGCAGCGCCCGTGGGCACTGTGGACCGTTGTCGCCAGGGAGCTGTACGGCTCAACCCAATACGAGGCTTCTGCCCAGGCGACGGCCGACTTACCACAAGCCCGCCAGTACTTCGGGCGGAGCGACCAGCACGTCACTTTGAGTTCTCTTGGTGCACAAGTCTATCAGGAAGTCCGCCATGCCCAGCCGCAACTGCCCCAGACAGCCGTCATCGCGAATGCAGTGAGAGACTACGCCGCAAAACTGCGGCAGGAGTCGTACTTGGTGGACACTATTGAGAAGGGTGGCCGCGTCGGGCGTCGAGTCGTGCAAGCGTTACGCGTGCAATCCGCGGAAGGCGAGACGTTCACCACGGACACTCCTGTTACCTATGTGTCGGCAGTTGGAGTCTCAACGAGAGGCAAGGTTGTCGGGCACGATCCCGATGACGACCGCGTGTATGTGGCGGTCGACAGCGAGATCCCGTCGGCAGACGTCCCCGGACGACTGAAGCTAGACCGCGCCTACTTGTTGACCTCCCTCTCGGAGCGTCTAGCTGAATTGCCTGACATGCCGTCGATGGCTCTGCTCCTGCTGAGCGACACAACTGGCACGCCTGCGGTGACGCTTCGGACGGGCGACGCCGTGCCCGTGGCGGACGGACTGAGTTCGGAGCACACGCCGTGGGCGCGCTTCCTTTGGGGGCCACCCGGTGCCGGCAAGACGTACGGCATAGGCAGGCTCCTTTGCCGCCTGCTAGAGGACCGCCCCAACGAGAGACACCTGGTCGTCGCGCCTTCGAACCGCGCGACGGACGTTGCCGCCCTCCAATTCCTCAAGCAGTGTCGGTTCGATAGCCCGTTGCTCGCCAACCGGCGCGTGCTGAGGTACGGATACCCACGTCACCCAGAACTACTTGAGCGACACGAAGTGTTGGGACCAATAGGCCAAGACGAACGGACCCGGGCCGTCAAGACGGCGGCCATTCATCTCCGTGAGGCCGAAGGTCAACGCAGGCCGGAACAGGAGCTGGCTGCGCTCCGTACGCAACTCCTTGCGGCACAGGAGGAGCTTCGCAGTTCGGTCAAAGATCACGTTCGGCAGTGTTCGCTCGTTTTCTCCACCAGCACCATGGCTTACCTGAGAGCGCAGTCTAGTCCAATAGGCGACGTGCGTTGGTCGAGCGTCCTTGTGGACGAGGTAACGATGGTTCCGCCGGCTCAGTGCGTATTCCTGGCATCGCTCGCCCAAGACAGATACTTGCTCGCAGGGGATCCCCGTCAGCTAGGCCCAGTCAGTGCATCGGGTGGGCTCAACGAGGCAGCGCAGGAGTGGATGTGCCGGGACGTGTTCGAGAAGTCGGGCATCTCCCGTGGCCGTGGCGACCAGCGGCAGGTTCAGATGACGGACGGACGGCTGTGCCTCATCGAATCTCAGCGGCGGTGTTGCTCGAGTATCTGGTCGCGCGTCAAGCATCTGTACACTAGCGTCCGCAGTGACGTGCAGGAGGCGGACCTGCGGTGGCTCACCGATCTACCTCCGCAACCGGGCGAGGCCGTTGTGTTGCTGGATACCTCTGCACTGTCGGCACATTGTGAACAGAAGCGCAGCAGTTGGCGAAATCGGCTGACCGCTGAGCTGGCGATGGAGGCCGCAGGCCGGGTGGTCGGCGAATCACGAAAGCCGCCCCACATCGCGATCATAGCCCCATACCGAGCGCAGGTTCGATTGCTGCGTGGGATGATACGTGCGGAGGGACGCTCGGGGAACTGGGCGTACTCCCGCATGGAGGCAGGAACAGTTCATCAGTTTCAGGGCAGCGATGCGGACTGTGTGATATTCGACATGGTGGACTGCCAACCTAGGTCAGGGCTTGGTGCGCTGCTGACGGGAGACGTCGGGCTGCGGCTAGTGAACGTGGCCATCACCCGAGCCCGCGGCAAGGTGATAGTGATTGCTGACAAGCACTGGATGCAGCTCGCCACGAGCCGCGAGGATAACGCCTTGCTATGGGATGTTGTCATGGAAGCGAGTGGGGACGCACAGGTCACGTTCGACACCCCTGAATCGGACGACTTGAAGTGCAAGACCGAGTCGCCGATCGAGAAGAGGTTGTTGGAAGCACTCCAGCAATTGGCTCCCCTTCCAGGGCTGGTCGCACAACACGAGATCCGTGACGACCAAGGACAACTCATCACCCGTGCTGACTTCGCGTTCCCGGACGTGAAGTACGCCATCTTCTGCGATGGCGAGAAGTACCATAGGCAGGTCAGTTGGCAGAAGGACTGGCGTAAGCGAAACAAGATCATGGAGATCGGCTGGGGCTACACCGTCTTCACCGGCTCCGACATAACGCGAGACCCACTTGGACGCGCAAGGCAGGTGCTGGACACCTACGAAAGAAGGCGTCAAGACAGCAAGCAACAGAGTCCCAGCGAGGACACCGACAGACCACGGGCTGAACCCGAAGCGCAAGGCAGTGCAGCTCGGTCTACCCCTGGACTCGATGCATACAAGGCGCTCCTTCGAGACGCGTTTGGACGGGACCCGGAGCCGAGCCGCAAGCGGGCACGCAAGGATGGGAAATCGGAGAACAGCAAGTGATTATGGACACGGCCCAAGCCATTTTGGACTTACGATTTTGGGTTGCAGATTGGCGCGGGCGTAGCCCGCTAGCCTCAAGCCGCAAGCATCAAGCTAGCCCAGGCGCAATCCCAAGCCGGCTGACGGCAGTCAGGCAACCAGGTGATCTTGATGAAGACGCGCTCCCGGCGCTTGCCGGATTGTGATTGAACCGGGCGGTGTTCGGCGCGGGAAACGGAAATCCCGAATCCGGGCTGAGCTGACCTGAATCTGGTCTGACCTCGGGCGCTTAAGCCTAAAACAAAGAACAACTTAGCCCCGACGCGTCATTGCCCCTGGTTCGGTCCCAGGCAGCACTGGGGGGGGCCGTCCCCCGGGCAGACCCCGAATGCGATGACCGAGCAGCCTCAGGGTACTGATGAGAAGCGGTTCCGCGTTCCAGAGACGCAGCTACTCCTGAAATGAAAGACGGCATCAGCCGGGGTGGAGAGTCGGGAGCGGTTCTCGCCGCTCCATGGGGAACTGCCGGGAGAGTAAGAGAGAGGGCCGTTCCGTGCGTGGAGCAGTCAGGAACGAGCACCAAATTTCGGGAAGCTCCATCGAGGCATTGCAGATTGGCGCGGACGTAGCCCGCTAGCTTCAAGCCACAATCATCAAGCTAGCACAGGCGCAGGTAGCGCGGCTGCGCCGCGAGGTTGAGGTAGAGGCTGAGGTTGAGGCAGAGGTCGGGCATGAGACGCGCTGCGAAACAGTCCTTTGCTTCTCCCCCGCTCCGAAGGACAAAGACACGCAGTCCGCTTGACCGTCAACCGGCTTTGGGCTAGACTGGCCTCACCATGAAGCGACTACCGGGTTCGCCCCTGATGCCGTTCTTTGTCATCTTCTTGTTCATCCCTCTGCCCTGCCTTGCCTCCATCCCTCTCCCCTCTGCGCCGTCATGGTCGTCCAGCGACAACGACTATTCAACCGGCGGCGCGCTGGCCGACGTGGACGGCGACGGCTGGCTCGATTTCCTGATCTCGAACGGCAACGACATGGACATGGACTCGAACACCGTCTACATGAACAGCGCCGGCACGCTCGAAACCGTCGCTTCCTGGCGGTCATCAGACCGGGGCTACTTCGGTCACTGCTACGCCGGAGACGTGGACAATGACGGCCTGCCTGACCTTGCTGTTTCCTACCTCGGAAGCGGCACGTCCGGCGAGAAGACCGTCCGCATCTACCGCAACGAAGGCGGCACACTGCGGGCTGCGCCCTGGTGGAAGGCAAAGGACAAGCACGCGTCGTTCGACTGTTGTCTGGGTGACGTTGACCTGGATGGCGACCTCGATCTGGCGATCAGCGCCGGCGATGCCTACCAGAATGAGACCGACTCCGCCCGCATCTACCGGAACAATGGAGGGGTCTTCGACACCCTCCCGTTCTGGACCGCTCACGAGGGCCACTGCTCGGATGCGGTCCGGTTCGCCGATATCGACAACGACGGCGACCTCGACCTGTTCGTCGGCCAGGTAGTGGCGAACGAGGACCGCGGCTTCGTGGCGATGTATCGCAACAGCGCCGGTACGCTGGAGACGACACCTGCATGGATAGCGCGTCCGGGCGTCGGTTGGGTGCTGCGCCTGGCTCTTGGCGACTATGACAACGACACCTTTCTCGACCTCGCGGTGGCCTCGAACAACCAGACCGGCGAGCCGAACAGCATCAAGGTCTACCACAACGGCGGCGGGACGCTCGATACCATTGCCTCGTTCACGATGCTGCGAGCCAGCCGGTACTCATCTTGTGTTGCGTGGGCTGACGTGAACGGTGATGACTACCTTGACCTGGCGGCCGGCGGATGGTGGGAACCCGCAGTGGTATTCGAGAACCACGCCGGAACGCTAGACACTACGCCGTCGTGGTCGTGGATTCCCTCGAACCCCAACAACCTTGTCTGCGAAGCCGTGGTCTGGGGTGATATCGGCAACTGCCATCTCTCTTCCGTCAATGAGGCCTGCGATGGTGACGGCCAGCGGAGCCTCTTCAACCTGCACCGCCGGCCCTTGCAGTCACTCGACAGCGTCTACGTCAACGGCACGCGTGTCTCGACTTCCGGGTTCTGCTTTGACCTGCTCGGCGCCTGGGTGAGCTTCGCCTCGGCTCCGCCGGCGGGTAGCGGCAACGTGGTCTTCTTCTACCGTTACTCGACGGCTCCCGACCTGGCGGTGACCAACTGGAATCCCTCCTACGGCAATCATCTCTTCTTGAACACCACGCCGGTCAGCGTCGCGACGCCACACGAGTTGCTGGAGCCAGCCCGACTGACGGCCTGGCCCAACCCGTTCAAGACGGCTGTCCATCTGCTGGTTGCGGCAGACGGCTCTTCAGGAGTGCGTATTCTCGACGCTGCCGGCCGCCAGGTCCGCGTTCTGCGAGCCACCCAGCCCACAAGCTCCCTTCACTACTCTCTCTCCTGGGATGGCCGCGATGACTCGGGCAGCCCGGTTGTGCCGGGAGTCTACTTTGCCGCGCTCGAGTCACCAGGCGCACGACTGAAGCTCGTCCGGGCAACTCGGAACTGACACGCATCAGCAAGCAAGTGACATCTGAAGTCACCGGCGAACGACTGGCCGGACTTGCGCGCTACGGCAGCCTGCACCTTTTGGACGAGGTGGACTCGACCAATGACTACGCGCTCAGCCTTGCCGGGAAGAACTCGACGGCAATCGTGGTGGCCAGTCGGCAGACAAAAGGCCGGGGCAGATTCAGACGGCCCTGGTTCTCTGACGAGGAGAGCCTGGCCGCTTCGCTGCTCGTTCACACGGACGTTCCCGACTTCCCGCACCCCTCGTTTCTCACCCACCTGGCCGGGCTGGCGCTCTCGCGGGCGGTCGAGCAGACCGCCGGCCTGCCTACGCAGATACGCTGGCCGAACGACGTCACCCTCGGCGACAAGAAGCTGGCGGGCATACTGTGTGAAGGCAGGAGGAACGCGGTGGCCGTGGGCATCGGCATGAACCTGAACCAGCAGTCGCTGCCCGAGGACCTGCCCGAAGCAGTGTCGCTGAGCATGGCTACGGGCAGGCAGTGGGATAAGTTCTACCTGCTCGAAGACTTCCTGCGCGAGATGTTCGCGAGCATCGAGCAGAGCGGCAAGGGCGGATCTGCTCAGGTGCTTGCCGACCTCAAGCAACGCTCCGCCATCATGCACCGCCGCGTCGAGATCCAGACCTTCCTGCGCCGGCACGTCGGCACGGTAGTTGACCTCGACCCGGAGGGTCGGGTCGTGCTGCGCACCGATTCCGGCAGGCTCGTCGTCCTCAGCGCCGGCGACGCCCGCAAGGTCAGATGATACTCACCGTCCTGGTCGGCAACACCAACACCCGGCTTGCATGGTTCAACAGCCGAAGGCTGGAGAGATTCCTGATCCTGCCGACACCGGCTCTGCGCGACGGCCGTCTGCCAAGGCCTGGCCCGATCGCCGGGATTGCGGTAGCGTCAGTAGTAGCAGCAGTCACCAACCCGGTCATCGAGCGCTTGCGCAGCAGCACCGGCCTTGAACCGCTGGTTGTCGGGCCAGGCACTCGCACCGGTCTCAGGTTCAAGTACCTTCGGAAAGACCTCGGTGCCGACCGTGTCTGCGTCGCGGTCGGAGCAGCGCGCTCGCTGCCGGGCCGCGACGTGATAGTCTTCGACTTCGGCACCGCGACGACGGTCAACGTCATTCTCGGGGAGGGCGTCTTTGCCGGCGGTGCCATCCTGCCCGGAATTCAGATGAGCCTCGACTGCCTGGCTGCGGGCACGGCCGGACTTCCCATCGTGACACCGGGCAGGCTGCTGGGCCCTCTTCAGCGCACCACTCGCACGGCCATTCAGGCCGGCGTGTCGGCACTGTTTGCCGGCGGAATCGACCGTATCGTCGACCAGGTCGAGCTCGGCCTGAGACGCCGCTTCGAAGTAGTGGCCACCGGAGGCGCGGCGAGTATCGCTCGCAGCTACGGGAGGAGAATCCGCTCAGTCCGTCCGCGCCTCGCGAACGAGGGACTGGGAGAGATCTGGTATCGCAACAACTGCCCCCGGGAATGAGAACATGAACGCGGGCCTGGTACTCGGCATTGAGACAAGCGGGAAATCGACCGGCCTGGCCCTGGCAACTGCCGGCAGGGTGGTGGCCGAGCTGGTCGAGGATTCCGGCTGCGGCCACAACGAAGCCCTGATGTTGCTGCTCGACCGCCTCTTGAACGACACCGGGGTCAGTGTGAGCCAGCTCGCCGGGATCGGCGTAGACATCGGCCCGGGCATGTTCACTTCTCTGCGGGTTGGCCTGAGCACCGCCAAAGGACTCGCAATCGCCCACCGGATTCCCGTTGTCGGCCTGGGATCGCTCTGGGGACTGGCTTGCACGGCGCGGCCCGACCTGGGCCGGGTGCTGGCACTGATCAACGCTCGGAAGCAGCAGGTCTATGCCGCTCTGTACCTGGAAGGTGAAGCGGCGATACCGCCGTCGGTCATGAACCCGGGGGAATTGGCGTCTGCGGCGGTGGGAGTGCTTTCGGAGCGGACCAGCCTCGTCGCAGCCGGCAATGGAACCGGCATCTGTGCCGCGCCGTTCGCGGCAGTTGGAGTCAGACTCGATGCCAGTGGCACCGAAGCTCCGTCGGCCGGAGTGATCGCGATCGAGGCCGGGACGCGAATCGCCCAGGCTCGCGCCGACGACCTGGCGTCGCTTGAGCCGCTCTACCTGCGCCGGACCGACGCCGAACTGAACCGGGAACAGAAACTCGGCTCCAGACACTGAAGCCCACCCCGAACCGGGCGGGCTTCATCGTCCAGAGAGAATGGCGGAGGCGTGTAGGAATCGAACCTACCGGTCCACTTATCGCAGACCATACGGATTTGAAGTCCGCCAGGCACACCAGCACCCATACACCTCCGAGTGAAACTGGCTTCTAAAATACCCGGACGTTCCGCTGCTGTCAACCGCTGCCCGGACGGAGTTTGGCTAGACCAGCCGCGTGCCGTTGATGACGAGCTCGAAGTGGCACTTGAGGAAGTCGGCGGCCCGCCGCGAGATGACCATGCGCGAGAGAAATATCTCGAAGTACTCCATCACCGGCGCGACGCTCGTATCGACGGTCAGATTGAACGCGATGCTGCGGTCATCACTGCGGACGCTCAGGGTTGAGCGTTTGACAGCGTAGTTGACCCGGTCGTGGATGTCGAACTTGATCAACCCCGGGTTCCGGACCCGGCTCTTGTGAACGTCAGCCTTGTCCGCGAGGATCAGCGCGGCCGACACGTTCGATACCGGGTTCCCGCCATTCTCGTCGTGGTTGCCGATGGCGGCCATTATCTGCGCGGTTTCCTGGTAGTCCATACCGCGCCGCAACAGAATGTCGCGGGCGAGAAGCGCGCTTGTTCTCTCGTGCTTCTCACGGCCAACCACGTTCCCGATGTCGTGGAGATACCCGGCGATGGCGGCGAGCTCCGCCGACCTCTCCTCTACCTCAAGCGCGGCGAGAACTGCACGCGCGTTCTTGGCCACTAGCCGGGCATGCCTGGGACCGTGCTCAGTATAGCCGAGCACGGCAAGCTGCCGGTCGGCCTCAGCCACCAGCACGACTACCTCCGGGTCTTTGACCAGGTCCTTGAATGTCAGCACGTGGGGATCATGGTATCAATCAAACGGCCGAGGTCAAACCGACTGTGCTCTCATGATGACAGCTCCGGGCCGGACGCAGCGGCAGGTCCGGCCCGGGCGAATGAGGATCGACCTCAGTCCTGCTCGGAGGCGAGTTCGCCGGTGGCAAGCGCCTGCTTCAGGTACTCGAGGTAGTCCTTGAGCAGGAATTCGTCACCGACCATGCCGTTCTTCCAACGAATCGACATCTCGTTGGCACCGAAGGTCTTGTCGAGCACAACCTGAAGCTTCATGCCGCCGTCGTAGTTCTTGTCGACAATGACTATGCCGCTGGTCGTAGGGTTGTCTCCGCAGACGGTGTATAGCTCGCCGGCCTTCTCTCCGTCATAGTCCCAGGCCTCAGGACCCTTCACCGGGCGCTTGTACAAGAGGTATCTGATCAGGTTGTTGCAAAGCTCCACCATCAACGCGTGGTCTTCATTGGGAGCTCCGCCCGCGACGTGGTTCCGGAGCGGGATGTGCAGGCAGACGCCCGTTTCGCCTCGACCTTCTCCGTAGAAGATCCGGTCGCCGTCTATGACCTTACTAAGGTCGCGTTTGTACTGGTACAACACTCTCGTCTAATCCTAGAGGCTAGTCGTTCACTGTCAAGCAGTGCCCGCTCACAGTTTGCCTTCGCTGTGTCGTCGGCCCAGGACTTCAAGCATGTCCTTGGTCATGGCCTCCAGGTCGTAGGCCGGCTTCCAGCCCCACTCCTCGCGGGCCGCGGAGTCATCGAGTGACATCGGCCAGGAATCGGCAATCGCCTGCCGGAAGTCAGGCTCGTAAGTGCAGACGAAATCAGGAATGTGCTTCCTGATCGAGGCGGCAAGTTCGCCGGCCGAGAAGCTCATCGCACCGACATTGAAGTCGGAGTGGTGCTTCAGTTTCGCGACGTCGGCCTCCGCCAGGTCGATAGTTGCCTTGATGCAGTCGGGCATGTACATCATCGGCAGCCGGGTGTCTTCACGCACAAAGCAGGTGTAACGCTTGTTCTTGACCGCCTCGAAGTAGATGGCGACCGCAAAGTCGGTCGTGCCGCCGCCGGGCAGGGTTTCATGGGAGATGATTCCCGGATAGCGAAGACCGCGCACATCCAGCCCGTACTTGCGGAAGTAGTAGTCGGCCAGCAGTTCGCCGGCGACCTTGGTAACGCCGTACATCGTCCGCGGTTTGAGGATGGTGTCGTTGGGAGTCCGGTCGCGAGGGGTTTCCGGTCCGAACGCGGCAATGGAACTCGGAATGATGACCCGCGCCATCTCGTGTTCACGGGCACACTCCAGGACCGCCAGCGTACCATTTATGTTCACGTCCCAGCACCGCATCGGGTTCTGCTCCCCAACCGCCGAGAGGATGGCCGCCATGTGGACGATGGTGTCGATGCTGTGCTTCCGGACTACCTCTTCCAGCGTGTCGCGGTTCGCGACATCGATGAAGTAGAACGGCCCCGAGTTCTTCAGCGCGTCGCTGGGCGGGGTCTTGCGGCCGGTGGCAACGACGTTTTCGGCTCCGAAACGCTGACGCAGCGCCAGGGTCAGCTCGGAACCAATCTGGCCGACCGATCCGGTGACCAGAATGCGTTTGATCTCTTTGGTCTTCATTCTGAGAACTCCTTTGTGTGCTCTGTACCGTCTGTGGCTGGCCGCCAATATAGCACAGGTATGGGCAAAGTCAAAGGTCACCGACGCCGGCCGCGCCTCTCGTCGGTCTGGACTTCCACCCGCCACCGGCTATACTCACACATTCCGAGACAATGGTGAGTGTAGCTCAAATGGTTAGAGTACCTGACTGTGGCTCAGGATGTTGTGGGTTCAATTCCCATCACTCACCCTTGACGCTGACGGGCGCTGGCCGCGGTTGCATTCGTGCTGGATTCCGCTACACTGCACGCGGACTCGGGTCTGGGCCCGAGAGCGGACCGACGAATGCGCCCGTAGCTCAACTGGACAGAGCGCCGGGCTTCGAACCCGTAGGTTGCGCGTTCGAGTCGCGCCGGGCGCGGTTCACAATTGTACTGCACTGATGTCCGCCACCAGGGACATCGCCGATGCGAAAATGTGCCCCGCTAGCTCAACCTGGCAGAGCAGCGGATTCTTAATCCGAAGGTTGCAAGTTCAATTCTTGCGCGGGGTACTTCTCTATTCTCGGAAAGCAGAACCAGCAAGGCCACGCCATGGCTGATTCGAACTCGGGCCGGTTCACACGTACCCTCCCGGGACCGGACGGCAGTCACTTCCTGGCGTCCTCCGGCTCGGGGGTTTGATAGTGACTCAATCTACTTATCGGTAAGGACTAGCTATGCAATCAATCATCTGCCTGCTCCTGGCGGCCGGCGCCTCTTACGTCCGGGCACCTCAGAAGACAGTCGCGCCGGTAATCGAGTCGCGGCACGTCTGGGTTTTCTTCACCGACAAAGGCATCTACAACAAAGCCGACTACGGAGCGGCGGTCTCGGCACTGGGCCGAAGCGCGGCCGCATCCGGTGCCACCCGCCACCGGTCTGCCCCGGACTTCAACGACATCCCGGTACGCGAATCCTACATCCGCGAAATTGAGGAGCTCGGCGGGAGACTGCGCGCTGTCTCCAATTGGCTCAATGCCGCCAGCTTCGACCTGCCTCCCGACCTCACAGCGCAGGCCTATTCCCTCCCATTCGTCTACGACCTGAAGCCGGTCGCATCCAGGTCCATGCTCGAAGCAGCCGACTTTCCACTCACTCGCGTTTCCGCCGGCAGCCTGTATCGGGCAACCGACACTGCCTACGCGCGCCGGTTCTACGGGCCGTCCTACGACCAGGCGCAGATGATGGGTGTTCCCAGCCTCTTTTTCCGCGGCTACTTCGGCTCCAACGTGAAGCTGGCCATATTCGACACCGGGATCAAGCTCACCCACCGCGGAATCGCCAGGGCACGCATCTACAAGCAGTTCGATTTCATCTCCGGCGACAACTGCTACTCGGCCCGGGCTGACGCCTCGTGGCAACCGGCGGGCGCGGACAGCATCCGCTACCTGGGGTTTGCACGGAGTCCGGCTCTTCGCACCGTTGCGGTGGATTCCGGTTCCAGGGACACGCTACTGCTGGCGTTCTGCGCTGACAGCTTCGCCTATGGCTACAACGCTCCTCGCCGGGCGGTCTTCGCCGCTTCGTCAACCAACGGAGGAAGAACCTGGGGTTCGCCGCGGCCGCTGGTAATGACCGCGCCAGCCGGACAGGGTTCGGGCTCCACGTTTGAGAACCTGACAATGGCAGGCAAGGGCAACGTCACCTACCTGGCCTATAGCCGGCTGACGCCCGCATCGCCTGCTCCTCCCGCCGCAAACCTGTACCTGGGGTACTTCGCAGGCACCGACTGGCAGGGTGACCCGCAGCTGATCGCCTCCGGACGCTACCCTGCCCTGACGATACAGGATGACACCCTCTATCTTGCGTTTGTCCAGTCGGACTCGCTCGTGATGCTGTGGAAGGCCTCCGTGGCGCTGCCGGAGCCGGCACTGCTTGAGACCACCGCTTTCGCGGCCGGCGAGCCGCTCTCCGGACTCCAAATTGCCCTGGGCACGAACGGCATTGACATCATCACCACCGGACTCAAGAGCGGCAGGATCACGCAGTTCCGCTCAACCGACGGCGGGACGGCGTTCAACATGTTGAATGAGCCGGTTGCCGCCGGCGCAGCCCGCACCCGGCTGATACGGCAAGACCCGCGCCGCTTGTTGATATACGAAGATCGGTCGCAGACCGCTTTCTCACGCCTTGCGACTCTCGTCTCCAATGATGCGGGGCAAACCTGGAGTCCGGCGGGAATCGTGGCTGACAGCATGTTCGCGACGGGTGGATTCGACCTGGTGGCCGACACTCCATCAACGTTCACCCTGGTCTATGAGACGGGAGGTTTTCTCCATCGTACCACCTCACCGGACTTCGGCAGCACCTGGTCGGCGCCTTCACTGCTCGACACATCTGGTTTCGACGCGATGCCCGTGCTGGCCGCAGCCGACGGCGGCCCTCTTGCCCTCTGGTTCAAGCGTGGAGACGACAGTGCGGTGTGGCAATCTACGGACACCGCCAGGTTCTCTACCGAGCAGCCTGACCACGGCACGAAGATGGCCTCCATTATCGCCGGGTGGCAGCAAGGCGGGGTAATCGGCGTTGCCCCGGGAGTCGACCTGCTCATCGCCAAGACCGAATTGCACAAGGTCCGCAGCGGCCGTTTCTACGAATACAACATGGAAGAGGACGCGTACATAGAGGCGCTCGAATGGGCCGACCGCATGGGCGCGGACATCGTCTCCACCTCCCTCGGGTACCGAAACTGGCACGGAGACAACCAGTACGACGGGAAGACGGCGCCGATCTCCATCGCCGCCTCCATAGCTGCCCAACGCGGTCTGATCATCGTCACGGCAATGGGGAACCGCAACAACGACCCCGACTACCCATGGCCGACGCCCTACATCGTTGCGCCGGGCGACGCCGACGGCGTCATCACTGCCGGCGGAGTTGAGAAGAACCTTCTGCCGTGGCGCGACGGCGGTACCGGCCCGACCTCGGACGGCAGAATCAAACCCGACCTGGTTGCTCTTTCCGACACCGTGGCCGTAGTGCTTCCGGACTCAGAAGACTATCTCACCGGCAGCGCCGGGACTTCCTGTGCCACGGCCTTGATTGCCGGCGCCTGCGCCCTGCTCAAGGAAGCTCATCCCCAGTGGTCCGCCGACTCAATCAAGGCCGTCCTGTTCGCCACCGCCTCGCGGTCGGTCAAGAGCTGCACGTTTGGATACGGCGTACCGCGCGTCGACTCGGCCTACAAACTCTTCCCGCCCGAAAAGGGCATCGTTGACGTTCCCGGCGACAGGATCGGGGACATCTTCCCCAATCCCTTCGTGCCTGCTTCCCAGCCGCTGGTCTATTTCCCTGTCAACCTGACCCGACCGGCATTCGAGGTCCGCATCGTCATCTTCTCCGCGTCAGGAGCCCTGGTCGACTCGGTAGTCCTGAACGACTCGGTCATGACCCGGCCGGGCCGCTACGGGGACAACGGCGACATAGCGATGATTGAGCGGATTGGGGCCTACTGGGATGGCCTGAACCATGCCGGCAAGCCGGTCGCGGCCGGTCTGTACGTCGCCGTCCTGCAGACCACGTTCGGCCGCAGCGCGACCAAGTTCGCCCTCGTCCGTTAGCCTTGACTTAGAGGCCGACGCAGATAACATACCACCGACTTTGATTCCAGCGTAGCTCAACCGGTAGAGCATCCGGCTGTTAACCGGAGGGTCACAGGTTCGAGTCCTGTCGCTGGAGCTGCCCGCCGGCCCTGCCGGCGGGCCTCTGCTTCTACCCCGGAGCAGCGCAGAAAGCGGAACCGGCCCGAAGGCCGGTTCCGTGAAACAACCAGCGAACGTCTATTTGAGGACGATCGCCTTGCCTGACACCGACTTGCCGTCAACTGACAACCGATAGAAGTAGGAACCGTTGGCCACGCGCCGACCGGCGTTGTCAGTCCGGTTCCAGGTTACGCTCTGGTTGCCCGCTTTGACTGTGCCGTCCACAAGGGTGCGAACCAGCTTGCCGGAGACGTCGTAGATCCCGAGTTCGACTCTGCCGGTCCTGGCCACCGAGTAGCTGATGCGCGCGAAGTCGCGCACCACTGACGGGCTGATGCGGCACGCTTCTTCCGGCTGCGCCACACGCAACACCTCGATACCGTAGAGCGGAGGCCAGCCGACGTCAAGGTTGGTGAGATAGCTGGGCGTACTGAGGCAATCCGAGCCGTAGGCGACATAGATGGATCCGCCAACCACATTCACCATGTGCCACCCGCTGGCCGTCGGCTTGGGCGTCTGGGTCTTCCACCTGTTGGCGGCGATGTTGTACTCGTAGACCAGCTTGTCGGCCGCAACCGCGCCGTCAGTCGATCCGCCGATCACGTATATCAGGCTGTCGTGGTAGGAAACCGCTGCCGCGTAGATACGCGGGCCCGGCATGTTCGCTCTCTGAGTCCAGGTATTGGCGACGGGATCAAGGCACCAGCAGTCGTTGTAGGTACCGGATCCGCCCGAGCCACCCATCACGTAGACCTTACCGTTCGCACCGGCTGCGCAGGCCCAGCCGCGCCCGGCCGTGAGCGTAGCCTTTGTCTTCCATGAGTCGACTGCCGGGTTGTATTCATAGCAGGTCCCGGTCTGGTTCTCGTTGCCGATGACGTACAACCTGCCGCCTGCCACCGCGCTGGCGGTAGCCCACACGGCGGCCGGCGCGTTCCTCTTGGCGGTAGAGACCTTCGTATCGAGGTCGAACTCCTCACAGGTGTTCAGAATCGTGTTGGCGGAGTCCTTGCCGCACGCCACGTATATCTTATTGCCAATCAGGCCACCGCCGCCTGTCCGCCGCGGCGTCGTCAGCGTCGGCAGGCCGGTATCAATCCAGGCGCCGCTATTGACGTCATAAGCGACGATTGACCGGGTTGACACCTGTGCTGACATCCTGCCGCCGAGGAACCACAGCGTGTCGCGGTAGGCGCCGGTGCCCGGGCACCAGTAGCGGCCCGGAACCGGGGACCGGGTCAACGTATCCCACACGAGCGTCGGCATGCTGACCAGGGTCTGACGGACCAGGGTATCGTTGGTTGGGTTCGAATCGTCCGGCAGAGAAACGAACATGGTGACGTCGTAGGCCGCGTGCTGGCCCGTGTGCCACGTTACGAATGCAACCGTCTCGGCCACACCCGGCTGCAGCGAATCGGTCCACACCACGCTGTCCTCGTAGACCCGGGTCCCGACCGAGTCGATCAGGCACTTCACCACAAAGCTGTCCTGAGCTGCCGAACCGAAGTTTCGCAGTATCACGGAAGGCTGGAGCGAGTCAGGTTCCATCTGCGTCGGCGGTGCCACTATCTTGCTGAGACCGAGGTCGGTGGCAAACGCCGGCGGATGGCCGAGGATGGCCCGGATGTGCCAGTTGTAGCTCAGGCTGTAAGCACTCAGTTCCTCCCAGGTACCGGACATGTTCACCCAGTCGCCGCGGGTGGCCACGTGTGGACCGTCGTCGGTGCCCAGCGGGAACTTGCCGGCAGTGTGGTTCATTCTCGGTCCAACCCAGATGTCCTCACCCGAATCCAGCGGCACCGGGGTAATCGGCATCGTTTGCCAACCGGAATCCGGGATCGAGTATGGTACCGACTCTATGATGGCACCAGGGTGAGTCGTCGTGCTCTCCGCCCACACGAAGAGATAGTTCGCAGTGCAGGCGTTCCAGCGATACCAGATGATAGTCTCGACGGTGCAAGCCCTGGGGGCGGTCAGCCGGACAGCGCTGTAGAAGGTTCCGCCGGACGTCAACCCGATGGCGTTGTTGTACGCCTCTTGGTCCACTTTCAGAGTATCCCCCGGATTGAAGGGTTTGAATGCCGAAGGCGCCCTATCACTGACTCCGCCGTCAGCTGGGCCATGCGCAGAACTGAACGCGCGGTGCGCGTTCATGGCAGCCGGCTGCGCTGCCAGGGAGAGCCCGACGACAAGCACCAGGCTCAGGACAGTAGCACTGATTCTCACACGTTCCTCCTCGATAGGTTACGGGTTTCTAACTCTCTCCGGGAGGCGCTTCAGCGCTTCCCGAGCGGACGCAAACAGGCTGTCAGTGTAGCCTCAGTATCCAGCGAGTCAAGGCGCGTCGGGATCGACAGGAAAAGGAGGGGCCGGAGTGACCGGATGGACCTAGCGAAGGAGGATCGCTTTGCTCGAAACGGACCTGCCATCCACAACCAGACGGTAGAAGTAGGTGCCGGTCGCGACCCGCGTGCCTCTATTGTCAGCCCGGTCCCATGCCGCCCTCTTCTCGCCCGGTGCAGATCGACCGCTGACCAGCGTCCTGATCAACGAGCCGGCCGCGTCATAGACCGCCAGCCTGACGTCGGCCGGACTGCCCACATGGTAGCGTATCAAGACCGGGCCGCGGACAATACTGGGACCGGCGCGGTAAAGCGTGAATTGAATTCCAGAGTCGCGGTCGTGGACGCCTGCGACCGTCGAATCAAAGATCATCGTACCGTAGTAGCGGGGATTCGGCCACCGGGGTATCGTTACCGACTGGGGCCACCAACCCAGGTAGGTCCGGGAACTATCTACCGAAGCGTATTGGAAGAGCCCGGCTGTGTCGCCGCCGCGGACGCTCAGCTGCCACTTGAGCAGACCCAGGGGAATCCGGGCCTCGAACTGCAGGTGGCCGCTGGCCAGCGAGCTCGCGCTCAATGCGCCCGGAGCCGGACCCATTTCCCACCTGTTCCCCATGGTGTCGAGGGCCGCGCTGTAGATGGCCTGGTCATTGGGCCCGGAGTACTCCAAAGCGTAGCCGCCTTCACTGGAATCGGAGGCCCACCGGCCGTTTCCATCCTCGTCCATGAACGGCCCGAACTGGTCGAGAGGGACGCGGGTCGTACGGTAGGGACACTCCGTCGCCAGATAGACAAAGGCTGAGTCGTACAGGAAGCGGGCCAGACAGGAACCCGCCGGCTGGGGAGTGCCGCCGCGACCCGCGATGTCGCTGACATCGTAGACGCCAGATGCGGACCACTCGCCATCACTGATGTTACCGTCGACCGCTGGTGTGGATGAACCCACAGCGTGTACATGGATGGTATCCGAGAGTATGGCACCCGTGACCGTGGTCGTGGCAGCCAGGGTGTCGCTGCTCGTATCCTCGTCTCCTCCGAGAGACGTCAGCATCGTCACGTTGTACTGGGCGCCGACCGGACCGGCATCCCAGCCCTGAGTGAAGACAACGTCTGCTTCCAGGCCGGGCCCGATTGGGCCGACAAGGGTCTCGCTCGCCGAGTAGACGCGGATACCGGCCGAGTCAATCCAGCAAGTGACCGGTATTGCCGACTCCGGATTGGAGCCGAAGTTCATCACCCTCGCCTTCGGGGTAAAGACGCCGGGATTGATGTTGGCCGCAGGCGTTACTATCGCGCTCACTCCGACGTCGTGGTCGAGCAGCGGCGGCAGGCTGAAGCGCATGCAGAAAACCTGGTCCGGCGTGCCCTGGTTGAGCTGGAGCAGGAAGGTGTCCCGCCACATCTCACATCCCCCGCCTTGCGCCCAGCCGTTGGCATTGAAACTGTCAATCACATTGTAGCCGAAATCCATCTTGAGCGTCGGGCTCGCACCGGCCGTTCCCGCCTGGGTCACCCAGAAGCAGTGTTGGTACCGGTCGAACGCGAGCCCGTATGCGGAAGCCATCTCGGACGCGGGCTTGACCGGATGCCCGTTGGCACCTTTGCTGGAGAACTTGGTCATCGGCGCCGAGTCAAAGTCACACGTCCAGAACGAGTCCTGGTACGGGCTGTAGGCCAATCCTCGCACGACCCTGCCATAGCTGGATACCTGGTACTTGTGCTTCACCTCGTGGGTCGTGGCATCATGTACGTTGAACTTCCGGTTATCATATCCGGCGAACACCTCGTTGGTCGAGGCCTTCCACGCCATGTCGCGGATCCCCCAGCCGGTCGGGCCGTCAGTTTGCGGGAAGCTGTCCACGAGCGGGCGCGCGGGGTCCTTGATGTTGTAGACGTATATCTTCATGTCGCTCTGCCCGGCCGATACCCACATCAGAGTGTCCTGCACCGGCGTCACGCCGACGCAATAGCTTGAGGCGAGGGTCTTCACCCATTCTATGGTGGGCGGGTTTGCCATGCTGCTGAACCGGCCGTAGGGAACCCGGTGCGGCGCCGCCGGATTCACGTCGTTCACGGGAGAGGAACCCGTGACTACTACAAGACTCACCAGAAGTGCCGTAATCATATCGACTCTGACTCTAGCCCGGGCCACCGGCATGTCAAGCGGGATAGCCGCCTCAGCCGGGCCGCCGTGCCACTGCCCTTCATTTGACTTGGCGCTCCTGCCTGCTACAATCGCGCTTGGCCAAATCCCTACGGGCTCGACTGACGGATGCCCGCAACATGACTGGAGAAAACTGATGGTACTGGTATTCTGCGAACAGCGTGAAGGCAGACTGAAGAAGGTCGCGTTCGAGGACCTCTGCGTCGGCTATGCAATTGCCGAGAAGCGAGGCGGTGACCTGGTCGCCGTGATCATCGGTTCCGGCATCAAGGACCTTGCCGCCGAGGTCGTGAAGTTCGGCGTGAACAAGGTCATCACCGTAGACGATGCCTCTCTCCAGTTCTACACTTCGGACGGATACGCCGGCGCGCTCGAGAAGCTGTGCCGCGAGCACAAGCCGCATACCATCGTGCTCGCGGCAACCGTTATGGGCAAGGACCTGAGTGCCACCCTGGCCGCCCGCCTGGAGACTGCCATCGTCCCCGACTGCATTGCGCTGGAGTTTGACGAAGCCGGCAACCCCATCATGACGCGGCCGGTCTACGCCGGCAAGGCAATCACCAGAGTCAAGGCACCGACCGCCAGCCCGCTCATCATCACGATGCGCCCGCGCGCCTACAGCGCCCAGCCTGAGAATGACAAGGGCGCCCAGGTCGTGGCCGGCAACGCCGCCCCGGCCGAACTGCGCACCAAAGTCGCGGAGATCGTCAAAGCAGTGATCAAGACGGTCGAGTTAACCGAGGCCGACATCATCATCTCCGGCGGCCGCGGCATGAAGGGCCCGGAGAACTACCCGATGCTGGAAGAACTGGCCGGTGTAGTCAACGCTGCGGTCGGCGCATCGCGCGCCGCGGTGGACGCCGGCTGGCGCGACCACCAGTTCCAGGTCGGTCAGACCGGCAAGGTCGTCGCACCTTCACTCTACATCGCCTGTGGCATCTCCGGTGCGATCCAGCACCTTGTGGGCATGGTCAACTCCAAGACCATCGTTGCCATCAACAAGGACCCGGAGGCCAACATCTTCAAAGTCGCCGACTATGGCATCGTCGGCGACCTGTTCAAGATAGTCCCGATGCTGACGGCGGAGTTCCGCAAACAGAGGGGTCAAGGGTCCTAGGGTTCAAGGGTTCTGGTTCGGACACCCCCGAACCCCGGAACCCGTGACCCCTTGAACCCTACCAAACCATGCCTGACACTAAGCAGACAGCCATCGCTGACGTGGTCGAGGTGCTTGAGCGCATCCTCGACATCTCCGAGCCACCGGTCGCCCGGTGCCGTCTCCTCTCATCCGGGTTCGGCCCGTCCCATACGCTCATGGCCGAGGCGGAACTGACCGGCAGCCGGGCCTGTCTCGGCTGCGGCAACTGCGTGGACATCTGCTCGCTCCTTGCCCGCGAACCCGCCCGCCTTCAGAAAACCGCCCAGCGCACCTCGCTCGCGCTCGAGACCATGGTCGGAACTGACTGCGACCGCTGCTATGCCTGCGTCATGTCGTGCCCGCAGGTGGACACCAGCATCAAACACTACATCGTGAAGACGCGCACGGTCGAGCAGATGCAGCACCTGCTGGAGCGGCTGGGGCCGACTGACGACTACTATCTGGACGCTTTCCTTGAGGAGGCCAAGAATGGCTGAGACCGGTCTTGTTGACATTCACATCATGGGTGAGCGGCACCGCGTGCCGGACTCGCTGACGATTCTGCAGGCTTTCGAGCATGCCGGGTACAAGCTGGTGCGCGGCGTCGGCTGCCGCGGCGGGTTCTGCGGTGCCTGCGCCACGGTCTACCGGCTGCCGGGCGACTATCACCTGAAGTTCGCGCTCGCCTGCCAGACCAGAGTCGAGCCCGACATGCAACTCACGATGATCCCCTTCTACCCGGCCAACCGCTCCTCCTATCGCCTCTCCGAACTCAAGGGCGAGGCGAAGGAAGTACTAGACCTCTACCACGAGATGCTCCGCTGCTACGGCTGCAACACCTGCACCAAGTCCTGCCCGCAGGACATCGACGTCCTCGGCTATGTCGCGGCCATCGTTCGCGGCGACCTGGCCGCGGCCGCCGACATCTCCTTCGACTGCATCATGTGCGGACTCTGCGTATCCCGCTGCCCGGCCGAGCTGGTGAAGCACAACGCGGCGCTGCTCTGTCGTCGCATCTACGGCCGGAAGCTCGCGCCCAAGTCCGAGCATCTGGCCCGCCGCCGCGACGAGGTCAAGGCCGGCAAGTTCAACTCAGACATCGCTGTGCTGAAGAAGCAGTCCAAGGATGAGCTCAAGAAGCGCTATGCCGAGCGCGACATCGAACCAGGAGAGTAGTATGAGGAACGGGATAATGCAGAAGTCAGAATGCAGAATGCAGAAACCGGAATTCCGGGTCGGACTCAGGTCATTTCTGACTTCTGATTTCTGGTTTCTGAATTCTGAGCTCGTCCGGTCGGAGGGAACATGAGCTATCCATCGAACATGCAGGATTCGCTGAACGCTGTTGTCGCCGGCCGTGAACGCCGGATGTCCGAGACCTTCCCCCGCGCCACGGCCGACGCCAAGGAAGCGTTGCTCAGAGGCTTCCACCCCGACTTTCTTGCCGATACGTTCGCTGCCCTGCGCATCGGTCCCAACTCCGGCGACCGCACCCCGCGCGAACTCGCTCTGTTGCTCGAAGCCGATTCCACCCTTCCGAAAATGGGGACTGTACCTCCTGGGGGACAGTCCCCATTTCCGCCGACTATCAACCAAAGCAAGCCCGACTACACCTGCGACATCCTGATCATCGGCGGCGGCGGCGCCGGCTGCTCTGCGGCTATCATGGCCGACAACGCCGGGGCCAAGGTGATGATTGCCACCAAGCTGCGCCTCGGCGACGCGAACACGATGATGGCGCAGGGCGGGATCCAGGCCGCGGACAAGGACAACGACTCGCCGGCCATTCACTATGTCGACGTAATGGGCGGCGGCCACTTCGCGAACACGCCGGACCTGGTCGAGGCGCTCGTGTCCGACGCACCCGAGGCTATCGGTTGGCTCGAAGACCTCGGTGCGATGTTCGACAAGAACGCCGACGGCTCGATGAAGACAATCCACGGCGGCGGCACCTCGCGCCGCCGGATGCACACCGCCCGGGACTACACCGGTGCCGAAATCATGCGCACCCTGCGCGACGAAGTCAGGAGTCGGAGCGACATCACATTGCTCGAGTTCTCGCCTGCAGTCGAGCTCCTGACCGACGACAAGGGCGAAGTGACCGGCGCGATACTGCAGAACCTCAACCTGAACCGCTACTCGGTGGTCAGAGCCAAGGTAGTCATCATCGCCACCGGAGGCTCTGGCAGGCTCCACTACCAGGGCTTCCCGACCTCGAATCACTACGGCGCGACCGGCGACGGGCTCGTGCTCGCCTATCGCGCGGGCGCTCACCTCGCCTTCATCGACACGATGCAGTACCACCCGACCGGCGCAGCCTATCCGCAGCAGATACTCGGTCTGCTAGTTACGGAGAAGGTCCGTAGCATCGGTGCGCAGCTCGTGAACTCCGAAGGCAACCAGTTCATCTTCCCGCTCGAGACCCGCGACGTCGTCGCCTCGGCCATCATCCGCGAGTGCAGCCTCAACAAGTGCATCACGACCCCGACTGCGGTGCAGGCGGTCTGGCTCGACACGCCGATGATCGAGATCCGGCGCGGTGCGGGTACGGTCAAGCGCGAACTGCCGGCCATGGTACGCCAGTTCGGCCGGCACGGCATCGACATCGCCAAAGAACCGATGCTCGTCTACCCCACTCTCCACTACCAGAACGGCGGCGTGGAGATCGCCGCCGACTGCGCCACCAACGTACCCGGCCTGCTGGTGGCCGGCGAGGCATCTGGCGGTGTTCACGGCCGGAACCGCTTGATGGGCAATTCCTTACTGGACGTAGTGGTATTCGGTCGCAGGGCCGGAGTGGCCGCGGCCAAGGTCGCGAAAGAACGAACCGGTGACCCGCAACTGGGTCTCACCCATGTTGAGCGCTGGCGCAAGGAGCTTGCGGCCAAAGGCCTCGGCTCCGAGGTCAAGTCTCCCCTCCTCCTCCCCGACTACACCCGCAAATCCCGATGTCCTGCACTAGACCACTAGACCACTTGACCACTGGACCACTCTTCTAGCATGGACTTCTCCTTCGGCGAAGATGCAGACATGGTCCGCCAGACCGCACACGAGTTCGTGCGGCGTGACCTGCTTCCCCAGGAACCAAAGTTCCTCAATGCCAAAGACCCGGCTGAGCGTACGGCCATCGTCGAGGCGGCAACCGGCAGCCTCAAAGAGATGGGCCTCTACAGCGCGGGCGTGCCTGAAGCATTCGGCGGCGGTGGGCTTGGACCGATTGAGACCTGCCTGATTGCCGACGAGCTCGGCCAGACTATCATACCGGTCGAATGGGGCGAGCTCACGCCCATACTCTACGAGTGTTCGGACACGCAGAAGCCCAAGTACCTCGCGCCGGTGGTCGAGGGCGCGAAGACCTATTCAGTGGCGTTTGACGAGCCCGTGCCCTTCAGCGAGCCCGCCAAGATGGCCACCACCGCGACGCAGTCCGACAGTGGCTATGTCCTCAACGGCGCCAAGCTGCTCGCCAAACCCAAAGCCGACTTCTATCTGGTCTTCGCCATAGGTCCTATCGGCCCTATCTGTCTGATTCTGGATCCCGGTACTCCGGGCACCACGCTCACCGGCAACCTGCTGACCCTGAGGGACTGCGCCGTCACCGCCGAGCAGGTCCTCGGCCCTCCGGGCAAAGCCCTGAGCCTTGGCCGCAAGTGGTTCCCGCTCACGCGCATCATCCGCGCCGCGGCGATACTCGGCACCTGCGACCGCCTGCTCGAAGTCAGTGCCCAGTACGCCCACGACTGGACCTCAATGGGCACGCACATCTCCGAACGCGCGTCGATTCAGCAGACGCTTGCCGACATGGCCGGCGACATCGAGGCCCTGCGCTGGATGGTGTATCACACGGCATGGCTCGCGGCCGAAGGCAAGAAGGTCGAGTACGATTCGATGCTGGTGAAGCTGCAGTCTCAGAGGGTCCTGACCGAAACGGTCAACCGCTCGGTGCGCATCCACGGCGGCACCATCCCACCGATAGCCGAATGGCTGCGCAAGAACGCCGCCGATTCCGACGCGACTGACCTGCTCCGCCTCGCTGTCGCCCGCGAGACCATCTCCCGCCTTCAACCGTAGGCGCGGGACGAGTCCTCAGAATGGGGACTGTACCGGATTGCGGCCGAGTCTTCTCGGCCGGGGACTGTCCCCATTCTGAATCTGAAGTGGATCGTGTCCCAAGCCGGTAGCTGACGCAGACAGGTTCATCCGCAGATTGCGCAGATGACGCAGATTGTCTGGATTCTAACCGGGGCTTCTAGCTTGCGGCTTGAGGCTTGCGGCTAGTGCTGGATAACGACCTTGGTCACGCCCGACGCATCACGCTCTACGCCAGACGCCTGACGCACGAAGTAGACACCTGACTTCGGGCTGACCACCCTCCGCCCCATCGCGTCCAAGACGACGCTCGATGCCAGACGCTTGACGCCGGACGCCCCGGACAGAATCGTCGCTGGCGGCTTGTGGCTTGCGGCTTGGGGCTCTCCTCTATGCCCGCGCCGTAGAACTCAACAATCTGCAGCCCTGCTGTGTCGCTCGCCACGTAGGCATAGCCGCCGGCAACCGCCACACCAAAGGCGGGGCCCGGGGTGTTGTAGTACCCTCGCTCCTCCGGGGAACCGGGGTCGAATACGGCTATCACCCTGAGCCCGGAGTCGAGGTCTGCCACGTAGGCGTAGCCGCCGGCAACCGTCACTCCCCAGGAGAGACCTGGGGTGTCGCAGAACCCCCGCTCCTGCGGGTCTGCAGGGTCGGATACGTCTACCACCCTGAGCCCGGCAGAGTCATCTGCCACATACACGTAATCATCCGAGACTGCTATGCCATTGGCCTTACCCGGCGTCTTGTGGCGACACGCTCCCGGGGGTTTGCCGGATCGGCTACGTCTATCACTCTCACCCGATGACAGGAGTCGTCCGCAACATACGTATAGCCACCGGCAACCGCCACGCCAAAAGAGTCGTCCACTGTGTCGTCGCAGCATCCCACCTCCGACGGTGAAGCAGGATTCGATACGTCAATGACCCGCAGCCCGGCAAGGCCGTCTGCCACGTACGCGTAGTTCCCGGCAACTGCCACGTCCCTGGCCTGGCCCGGCGTGTCGCAGTACCCCGTTTCGTGCGGGGCCGTGCGAGCGGACACGTCTATGACGCACAACCCGCCGAAGTCTGCCACGTAGGCGTAGCTCCCAGCTACCGTAACGCCACAAGCCGAGCCCCGCGTTTCGCAGTAGCCGACCTCGACCGGGTGAGCCGGGTCCGAGACTGCGATCACTCGCAGCCCGGCGGCGCCATCCGCGACATAGGCGTAGCCTCCTCCCACGACGACGTCTCGGGCATTGCCCGGCGTGTCGCAGTATCCGACCAGCCGGACATTGAGCGAATCCGCAGCCAACGCGGCGTCGACCAGCAACAGAGCCAGACTGATCACTGGCAGCACGAGTACGTACTTCATGGTGCCTCCTGAGTGCATGATCATCGTCCGCTCTTGGGGCTCGTCAAGCCCGTGTCGTTCACCGTTGGATCGTACATCGTCTGTCGTTCGCTGCCCCAACGTTGTCCGCTTGGTGCCTCGGTGTCTTGGTGGTGAAGTCCTGTCTGGGTCGCGCCTAGCGCTTCGGGCGCGGATCCGGCGGGAGTGTCTTGGCCAGTTCGCGGAAGCGGGGAAGCATGACGCCGCAGAGCTTCTCTGCCAGTGTCTGGTCGAGCCCGCGGCTGATCCACAGCGGTGAGAGGATGTACTCGTCCAGTTGCGCCTTCTCCCCCACGCTATTCGGCTCGTGGTTCAGCGCCGCGGTGCAACAGGCACTGACCAGGCCGCGATAGACAACCCGCCGGTCGCCGGGCACGCCCGCCTCATCCAGCAATTGCTGCACCTCGGCCCACACTTTCTCAGTTGCTGCCTTGCGAGCAACGTCGTGTTCGTGGAGTCGGTTCACGAGTTCGCGGTGTTGTTCCTGCTTAAGGCTGAGCTTCCGGGCCGGAGCCAGAAGTCCTGCCTCGTATTCCGCCAGGCTCAGGTTCGGCAGCCAGTTGAGCTCTCCCGCCATCTCCAGCTCGGCGAAGCGACGACGTACGCCGTCCTCAAGCTCCCGAATAGCCTCCAGCGGAAACCCGCTGGCCTTCGCAAACCTGGCCTCAGATTCGGCCAGCTGCGTCTCCCTCTTCCCCGGCCTGGCGCTGCGCGTGCGGAAGAGGATGCCGAACCACTCCAACCCGTGTTTGAATAGCGGTTCGGTCACGGTCATGATGGGGTCCAGCCCGGTCTTGTTGACGGCGACTTTGAGGTACTCGCCGTATAAGTACCGCCGCCGCGCTGCCGCCGCGTTCTTCCGCGCGAGTTCCAGCCGCTTCAGCCGGTCGGGCATGGACGGCTCAGTCCTTGCGGGCACGTTGGCCTTCGGCTGGTCGAACTGACGGTCGTACTCTGTGACCTGGGCCTGCCACTTGGGCACTACCCCGGATACCGCGCGGGTAAGGACGACGTCATAGACCTTGTCTTGTGCCGTAGGCAGGCCGGTGTAAAGATCGAAAATGTCGTTGATGTCCCTGAACCCGGCGCGGCACCCGCGCAGGAAGTCGGCGATCAGGCCGAACGACGGATAGCGCTCATCGCCCTTCTCAAGTCTGCTTACCAGGTTCCCGGCGCTCTTCCCGGCCCGACCCATGGCTCGCGCCAGCTCCATCTGTGTCAGGCCCGCCTTCAGCCGCAAATCCCGAAGCCTGGAGCCCAGTTCCGACGTGAAAATGAACGTGTCCGGCGACCTCTTCATCTGAGGCAAATTCTACAGCGCTGTAGAATGGCAATCAAGCCCGGGAATCGGGCAAGCTGCCCATCCGTAAGCGTCTTAGCTGCGAGCAGCGACGAATACCCCTATACCGGGAGGGTAGCTCTCCAGACACTTGTCCTAACTCCCCTCGGAGCCTGTCCGACCGCTCATTCCCGGATTCCTGTGACGACTACTCTGCCGGCTCCTCCTCCTGCTTCTGTCTCGGTCAAGTCCGGATTCTCCTGTAAAATCCATCTCAGGCTGTCAGTTTTTGGCCGGTGGTCCGAAGGCTGGACTCCGTCTTCGGTTCGGCCATTCCCAGCGCCCGCCGGAGCGTATCCAACTGCTCGAGCTCGACCGCGCTGAAATTCACCCGCGCCCAATTCTCGCAG
>Ga0194113_10001873_pt1 | contig 28818 bp, 20 predicted proteins | sample TA2MahC200mmetaG_FD_146193 | JGI IMG/M metagenome (GOLD analysis project Ga0194113, IMG submission 146193) | Freshwater microbial communities from Lake Tanganyika, Tanzania - TA2015017 Mahale Deep Cast 200m | ecosystem: Environmental > Aquatic > Freshwater > Lake | place: Tanzania: Lake... | reverse complement strand
CGTGCGCTGGCGGAACTGTCGGCGGGACAAACCGATGCTGCATGCGAAGATGTGCGGTTTTGTTTGCGGCTCGCTGACACAATCAAGGACGAACCGGTGCTGATTTCCTTCTTGGTGCGTGTCGCATTGTTGGACATGGCTGCGCAACCGATTTGGGAAGGACTCGCCGCGCATCGTTGGAACGAGCGTCAACTGGCGGCATTGCAGACTGAGTTCGCCAACTTTGACCAACTTGCTGCTTTTGCCCATGCCATGCGCGGCGAACGGCTCTTCGCTTACAGCGCCATCCGCCGGCTCATTAACAAGGCGCAGGAACGGCCGTTGATCTTCAGCGAGTTTTCCTACGGGGGAGTTCAACCGGCGTTGGGTGCGCTACTCATCCGCGCTATCCCGACCGGTTGGTGGTACCAGAATATGCTCACCGTTGACCGTTTCCATACCACAATGTATTGGCCTGCAATTGACCCTCAGCACCGGCGGCTTGATTTAGCGGAATTGAAACGTCTGGACCAAAAGTTCCAAGCCAAATCCAAGTCTCCGTATGATTTCTTCAGCAACCTGCTTCTACCGGCGATCACCCGTTGCGCTGCGACGGCAGCCCAATCGCAAACGACCGTGGACGAAGTCGTCGTGGCGTGCGCGCTCGAACGATGCCGTCTCGCCAAAGGCGCGTTGCCGGACAAACTTGACGCGCTCGTCCCTGAGTTTCTCGTCAAGGTTCCCACCGACGTCATCACCGGCGAACCGCTCCGGTATCGCCGGGACGGCGACCGGTTCACGCTCTGGTCGGTCGGCTGGAACGGGAAAAACGATGGCGGCCTCGTTGGCACCACGAGCGGTAAAACGCCCCGCTGGGACAGGGACACCGGCGACTGGGTCTGGAAATCGCTCCCGTAGCGCAGCGCGCTGGTACTCCAAGTGAAGTTATTGTCTTTGCGCGCCGTCTCAGGTAGCACAATCCAGAACAATGTCATGAGCATACACAAGACAAGACGGCTTCGATGTTTCATGGTTGCGATTCTTCTGGCGCTGGTGGCGAGTCTGCCGGTCAGGGGACAGGAAGAGATGTTGGGGCCTGCGCCGGAAGATTCTTTTACGGTCATTGTTATTCCAGATACCCAGTCATATCGCGGACAGGGAACCAAGGCCGAGCCAAAGAGCGTCGCACCGGTGACCAATGGCGCTTTTGAGTCCCACATGCGGTGGATCGTCGGAAATCTCCAGCGGCAGCGGATCGTGTTCGTCTCGCACGTGGGCGACATCGTGGACCGCAACACGACGTCGCAATGGAGCGTGGCGCGCGCGTGCATGGATCGCCTGCACGGGCGGGTGCCCTACGGGATTTCTCCCGGCAACCACGACATGAAGACTGCCGGTGATGCCAGCCTGTTCCAGCATTATTTTCCGGCAAGCCGGTTCAAGGACTTTTCGTGGTATGCCGGCTCGTATCGCGGCCCGGACGAGGAAAAACTCGGCAACAATGTCAACAGTTGCCAGCTTTTTTCGGCGGGTGGAATGGATTTTGTTTTTCTGCACCTGGCCTGCAATGCGCCTGATGAAGTCTTGAACTGGGCCAACGAAACGCTTCGCGCACACGCCAACCGCCGGGCGTTGATCACCACGCACATGGGGTTGGGGCCGCTGGAAAAACCAAAAACTGCAAAGGACTTTTCCGACGCGCCCAAAGGCCGGATGCGATGGAAGAAGTGTTACGGCGAACGCGGCAACACGCCCCAGCAGATGTGGGAAAAGTGTTTTGCGAAAAACGACAACCTGTTCGTCGTGTTCTCCGGCGACCAGAGCCGCACACAGGCGCTGCGGCTGGTGTCGCCGAACGAACGCGGCAAGCCGGTCCACGAGCTGTTGTCGGACTACCACCAGTACTGGCTGCGCGTGAACCGTTTCCTGCCGGGCAAGAACCGGATCGAGGTGTACACGATTGACTCGCGCGACAGCCGGTTATGCCGGGGCACGGAGAAACGATCCCAAGCCGACCAGCATTGTTTCACGCTGGACTACGACATGTCGGTCGCCCCGCGCGGCAACCGGCTATCCGTTGAGCACCCAGCCGGGGCGGTATTGGCGACTGAGGTACTGGTTCGCTGAAGGATGGTTCGTGACTTGGCCTTTGACCGGGTCGTATTGGAGCTTCTTGCCGGCGCGGTAGGCGACGAGGCCGAGCAGCATCAACTCAATCATGTTGGCGCTGTACTCGAAGTCGCACGCGGTCTTGAGACTCGGGTTCTTGCAGGCGTTGAGCCACTGTTCCTGGAAGTGGCCGAGCGGCGGCAGAACGTCTTCCTGCTTCCGCCGTTTGTAATACGTAAAGTCGGCGGTGTCGCCGAACGGGACAACGATGCGGTCGTTGAAACTGCAGATGACGTAGCCTTTGGTGCCTTTGAACATCGCGCCGTGATCAATGTCCTTGAGGTTGATATACTTTTTCGGCGAGGCCGGCATGACGCCGCCTTGATACCAGCTCACGCGGATCGGCCCGCGCCAGTCGTTGGCGGGCAGGTCAAAGTGCGATTCGCACTTGATCGGCGTGATGTCGGGATTGAAGGGATCGCCCTTCGCCTCCGCGGTGGTCGGCAGGCCGGCGTCAATGGCGTTCCAGCACAGATCCATCGTGTGGCTGCCCATGTCGCCGATCTGGCCGGCGCCGAAATCCCAAAACATGTTCCACGACAGGCAGTTCATCCCGGCGCGGAGTCCGAAATAGCCGGGGTTGTACGGACGAACCGTTGACGGACCGATCCAGAGATCGTAGTGGAAGCCTTTTGGCGGATCGCCGTAGTCCGCCAGATAACCGGCTCTCGGTTTTCCATCCACCTTGAAATAAATGACGCCTTTCTCTTGATCGTACTCGGCGTTGGCGGGCACGACTTGGCGATTGCCCCAGGCGTAGGCGGCGGTCAAGTCGCCGATGGCGCCGTCGCGGACGAGTTCGCGGACGCGGTTGAAGTTTTGCATGGCATGGCGCTGCATGCCGACCTGCGTGGCGAGTTTGCCTTTTTTCTTCATCCAGTTGGCGCGGACCACGCGCGCTTCCTCGACGCTGATCGCGAGCGGTTTCTCCATGTAACAGTGCAGGTCGCGGTTCAACGACCAGTTGGCGATGAACGCGTGCGTGTGGTCGGGAGTGCAGCAGACGACGGCGTCGAGCTTGAGTTTCTTGTGGTCGTCGAGCAGCTTCCGCCAGTCAACGTAGGTCTTCGCGTTCGGGAATTTCTTGAGGGCATCGGGGAAACGCTCCTCGTTCACGTCGCACAACGCCACGACGTTCTCACTGGACAACGAATCATAGTGCGCCAAGCCGCGTCCCCAGACGCCGATCAGGGCGATATTGAGTTTGTTGCTCGGAGCAGTGGCCCCGCGCAGTGATCCGCTGGGCAGTATGAGCAACCCGGCTCCGGTGATGGCCGCATTCTTGATAAAGTCACGACGGTTCATGGTGTTGGTTCTCCTTCGGTTGGTTGACGCTGCGGACTCTACACAATTCAACCGTTGCATGTCCAGCCAGACGATGTGTCCACTCAATTGCGTCGCTGCTGCGGGACGGTCGAATGGCGGTCAAAGCCCATCTTCCGCCACTCGTCCCACGAGATCGCCACGCCTTTGGTGGTGTCGCCCGCCCATGAACTGGAATACGTCACCCCTTTGTAGTCGTTGTAATCAATCAGTTGATTCTCCGGGCGCGGCTGTCCCGTCCAGACGTTATGAAGCTGGCCTTCGATCTTGTTGAACATGAACGCATACGAGCCTTCCGGACCAAGACTCGCCAAATACGTCGGCAACACCGCGCCGCGCGCGTCCATCACCGGGCGCGGTCGCAGCACCCGATTGCTCAAAATGTTGACCGACCCCGTCGCTCCCGCCGGTCCGACCGCGAACGGATTGCCGCACTCGACAAATTCATTGCCCGTGATCAACACCGACCGGGCCGACACATAGATGCAATGCGACCAACGGCGGTTGTTCAGCGCGCAACGCTCGAACCGGCAGTTCACAATCGAAACGCGCGCGATCTCCAAGCGATGCGCCCCGATGCACTGATTGTAAAGCGTGTCATCGGCCGTGCGCGGCGGATTCACCTTGTGCGGGAACTGAATCGTGCCGTTGTCCACAAAATGACACTCGGAGATGTCCAGCAATTCCGCGACGTGCCCCTTGATGACCGATCCCAACGTCTCATAGCCCGATAATCGCAGGCCGCGGATAATGGCTTGCCGGCAGTCGCATTTCAACCCGTTCCCGCCAATCGGTCCGGGCCGGTTCCAATTCTTGTCGAACGTCATGTGAAAGCGGATGCCTGCTTCCGGCGTCACGCCAATCAAACGCACCACCGAATCGCTCTGGGGAAAATCAATGGTGCGAGTAACCGTTACCACCCGCTCAATGAGAATGTTGACGTTCTGCCGGACCGACCGCTCAATGGCGCGGCGCAATTCATCTTCGGTGGCGACCGTGATTGTGGAATTCGTTGCGCTGGTTCGTTCTGCAGACCGAACGTTAAGGATGCTCACGCCGACCAAGCCGAGCATTGTGGTGGCGTTCTGCAAAAATCGCCGGCGAGGAATTGGCGACTTGGTTTTCATGGGGCGAGCCTACCTTCAACTGCAAAACAAATCAATCGCCTCGAACTTCTCGCCGAGGATCGCCTGCGAGTCGAGGCCGAGCCAGCGCTCGAAGACCGTGGCGTAAACGTTGCGGAAATCGGTGTGATGACGCGGCGCGCCGTTATCCAGCGCGCGCAAATCGGGATGCGCGCCAATCAAGCCGGGCTTGAGCCTTCCACCGGCAAGGAACACCGGCGCGGCCGCACCGTGGTCAGTCCCGCGCCGGCCGTTCTCGATGAGCGTGCGGCCAAACTCGGAAATCGTCAACAACAACACCCGCTCCGCCAGACCATCACGACGCAAGTCGTCCATGAACGCTGCGACGCCGCCGGCAAATTGCCGGAGCAACGCCGCGTGATTGTCCTTTTGACCGGCGTGATTATCGAAGCCGCCGATGTCGCCGCCGCCGAGTTCGAGATAAAGGATGCGAAGACCAACATCGGCACGGATGAGATTGGCCGTGATGCGAAGGCCGTTCGCAAACGGCGTCGCGGGATAATTGCCGGTGCGCGACGCCGCAGCCTGAATCGCACGGCTGTGTCCGCTCGCGACAACAGTAGCGGTGTGGACGTAATCGAGCAACGGATTGCCCGACGCCGGGCGCAGCGCGCTGGCCGGCCACGCGGCGTCTTCAATCTTGCGGACCGACGGAATGATGGCGCGTTCGGCGGTGAGGGCGATGGGATGCGTGAACGGCGTGATGAGCGCCACCGGCACCGCAGCGGAGTCTCTCGCGCAGACTTGATCGGCGATTTGCCCGACCCAGCCGGTCGGCCAATTCACGTCACCCGGTCGCGCGGTCTGCCAATCACGCGCCGCTTCGGGATGGCCGCGACTCGATCTCGGGTAACCGACGCCTTGGACGACGCTGGCAAGCCCCTGATCGTACAACCGCTTCCACTCGGCCAGCGCCGGATGGAAACCGAGTTGGTCATTGATCTTCAACACCTCGCGTGCGCTCAAGCGAAGCGTGTTGCGGTGCTTGGCGTATTCGTCATCGGCGTAGGGCACGACGCAATTCAGGCCGTCGTTGCCACCGGACAACTGGACAACGACGAGCACAGTATGGCCGTCGCCGGCGGCGAATGCGGCGCGGCACAACACCGGCGGCAGGAACGCGGCAAGAGCCGAAGCGCGAAGAAATTCTCGTCGAGTCAGGTTCATGCGAGTTGAAACTCCGGTGAAGCCGGATCGGCGGCATCGAACAACTTTTTGTTTCCGAGAAGTCGAGTCACCAGCCTGGTGCGCCCGATGATTGTCGCGTGATTGATCCACGCCCGGCCACCGGGCCAGCCTTTGAGCGTCGGCGGCTGGTAAAGGTCCTGGCCGAGTTCCGCGAGTTCAGCGCCGAGCGGCAAGGTCGGCACCGTCACTCCCAACGTCCGGCAAATGCCGACAGCCAATTCAACCGGACTCTTGACCCGTTGTGCCGGCGACGAAAAGAAAATCTGGGAATGCAACATAGTCGCGACGAGCTTGCCGATGTCGAGGTCGGCGGCAAAACTGCGCGCGAGCGGCTCGATCAGGTCGTCAGACGGCCCCTGTTCCTCGGAGATGAATTGCCGGTAGAGCGCGCGGACGATGCGCCGGGTGGTCGCGGGTTGCTTCGCGGCGAGGCGCGCGAAATCCAACGGTGTCCACGGGCCGGTCTGGCCGAAGATGGTTTTCGGGCCGGCGTCGTGGTCGGACGGAACATCGCGCCACTTGCCGCCGCGGACGTGAAAACCGGTGAACGCGCGCGCAGTGTCGGTCACGTCGCGCGGCGCGAACTGGCCGTCGCCGACGGTGTAGTGAAGAAGAAGTTGGCGGGCGAAATACTCGTTGGGAAGCGCCTTCGGATTGTTCGCGCCGCCGGCAGCGAGGAAGACGGCGGGATCGCGGACAATCGCGCCGAGCAACGCGTCGAACTTGCCGAGCGCGTGGGCGCGCAACGTGCGGACATGGGCGCGCATGAGATCAGCGTGATTGACCCGGTTGAAGCCGACGCCGAAGTAGCCGTGCCAGAACAACGTCACCTGCTCCAGCAACGGGTGCGGCGTGGCCATCATCCGTCGCAGCCACCAGCCGCGCAGTTCGGGGAGCGTCAAGGTTTCACAGGCATCCTGTTCGCGGTTGAACGCGGCCACGTCAGCAGCCGGCTTCAAGAGGCGGTCAATCGTCTTGGCCGGGCCGTCGCTGAGCGCGCGTTCCAGCTCGCTCTGGTTCGCGCCAAACGCCGCGCGCCGAAATAAGTGAGCGGCGCGTGTGCGGTCCCACGGCTGTTGGTGCGGCGTCCACGTCATGGTTTGAGCATTGCGGTTTGTTTGCGGGCCGGGCCGTGCAGGTTGAAGGTGAGTTCGCCGGCGACTTTGCCGTCGGGCGCGCCGAGGTTGAGCGTGGCGTGGCCGAGGAAACGGGCGATGGCGATGAGATTGTTGTGTTCGGTTTCGGCAGCGGCGCGTTCCTGCCCTTTCTTCAACATGTTGCCGCGAATGATCGGCTCGCGGTTCAGGTCGAGAATCTCGGCAAGGCGCGCGCCGTCAATTTCGAGGAGCGCGTTGACGCCGTCGAGCGGCGCCGGCGCGGGTTTGCGCAGCGCAGCGATCAGGTCCTCGGTCAGTTGCGTGGTGGAACTGAAGATGAGGTATTCGCCAACGTGAGCGACGCTGGCGCTGTAGTTGAAACGGACGTCGAGCTTCGGTCGGTCCGGTTCGTCATCGGGCGAGAACGAAGCGAAGGTGTACCGGAGGCCGGCGTGGTCTTTGCGGTCGAGGATCATCCCGGCTGCGGCTTGCTGACCGCGAGTGAAGTTGACGAGGCCGAACGCTTTTTGCCACGCTTCCTCGCTGATGCGGGCAAAGCGTTTCGGGTTCTTCATCCGGAACACGACCGCGAACGCCGGCATCTTGACGACGGGCGTGCCGATGGCCGGGTCGTATTGTTGCTCGGCAACCACGACGCGGATGTGCGGGTCCACCGCGCCCATCACTTCCTCGGTCAGGTCGCGGCCGGTGAAGAAGATACCCATCATGTTCTCGAAGAAGATAAGCTGCGAGGTGCGTTCGGGGAACAACGTATCCTTTGTGGCGTAGAAATCGTGCAGGTTGCGGTACAAACTCAGCGCGGCGATCTTGCGCGGCACATCCAGATTCGGCCACGCGCCGTCGTCGGATTTTGCCGGCCACGAAAACGCCGTCGCTCCTTTCGGTTTTGCGCAGTCTGCCGCGACACGCAACGACAGCGCCTGCCCTTGCAAGTCCGCGCCGAGCGCGAGCCAGCCCGTGTCCGCCTTCAACGCCTCCGTGTATCCGGCAAGCAGCAGCACCGCCAATGGATTCTGTTCCTGGGCGCCGTCGGCTTTTGGTTTTGCGAGGAACTGGCGCAACTCCGGCGACACCCGCAACGTCGCCACGCCGCCCGCCGCATGTTTGGCGGCTTGATAGTCGGCGCGTTTCGCCAGACTGCCGGCGCCGGCATCGGCCTGGCAGTCGAGCACCGCTTTCAACGCGGGGAGCTGATTGGCGAGCACGACGCGATTGCTGATGATGGCGTGATACGCCGCCCCGGCCGACAACGTCCAGTAGGTCACGTCGCGGTACGTTGCTTCGACAACGCGGTTGGTCGCATTTTTCTTCGCGGCATCTTTGCGCGTGGCTGTGACGAGCACGTTGTTGAGCTTCTTCAGAAACTCGGCGTCGCTCGCTTGCGCGACGGCGACGAATGACTGGTTTGGCCCCGAGGCAACCGTCACGCCGTCCTGCACCAGCCGATGCCACATCGTCGGGTAATCGCAGCCCATTTCCTTCTCCAACTGCCGGCGGAACAACGTCCAGCCGAGCGCCGATGGTTTCCATTGTGACCAGAAAGATTTCTCGCCGGTGAACGCCGGATCGAACGCGAGTTCCACGATCTTGTCCGCCCCGCCGACCTCCAACACCGCCAACGCCTGTTCCGGAATCCAGTCATCTAAGGGCACGGTTTTGCCGGGCGCTGAGACGAAAGTCCGCGCGTGTGGGCGTCGTTGTTTCGCCAGCTTGATGACACCGAACAAACACAACCCCACCACCGCCACCGCCAAGAGAATGACGATGATACGCGAACCTGACCGAATCATATTGGCCTCCTGCGCATTGAGCGTTGTTCCACCAACATTATACGCGGTCCGGCGGCGAAAGGTTACAAGTAATGTGGGAGGGGCCTCCGCGCCCCGACCATCCCAAGACGGTCGCCGCACTGAGGCGGCTCCCACTTTAGTGTTGGATGGAAACGGCCTTTCTACGGCACGTTTTCCAGATAGACGCCGTCTTTGCGCAATTGCGCTTGGAGCTTGCGGACATCGAACTTTGCCATGTCCACGCCGGCGTTGAGCGCGAGTGCGGCGCAGGTGCCGACGCCTTGGCCCATCACCATGCAGTGGCTTTGCAGGCGGACCGACGCGAGCGCCTCGTGTGTTGCGGAAATGCAGCGGCCGACGACGGCGAGGTTCGGAATCTGGTTGTTCAAACAAATGTCGAGCGGGATGTGGTAGCTGTCGCCCACCGGCGGCATCATCTCGGCCTTCTGGTCAACCCACGTCGTGTGGCCGGTGCCTTTGGGGTCGTGAATGTCAATCATCCAGAAACCGTGGCCGATGGCGTCGGGTTGCTTGACCGCTTTCACGACCATCTTGGCGTCGAGCGTCTTGAGGCCGCGAATGCGCCGCGACTCGCGGATGCCAAGGGCAAACCCCATTTGCTCGACTTCGGCCCCATGGAAGCCGGGCATCTGTTCCCGCCAGAGATTCACGTATTGATAGACCTGCTCACGGGCCTGCGCGGAGAGCCGCGTCAGTTCTTCCTCGTCGAGCGGGTTGCCGGCCACGGGACACATGTTGTACGAGACCACCGGGTCGCGCGGGCTGGTCAAGTACGAGCGGGCGGCCATTTCCAGGAACTGCGGATACTTGCCGTCATCGCGGAGCTTTTTCATGAGTTCGAACACGCGCTGGGCATCTTTGGAATGGGCTTTGATGGTGGCCGCGTCCAATCCGCGCAACCGGAACATCATCGTCATGCCCTGCACTGCGCCGTCGCTGGCGCGGCCAAAGTCGAACGGCACACCGGCGTTGGCGGCCACGTCGCCGTCGCCGGTGGCATCAATGAAGATTTTTCCGCGCACAAGTTTGCGGCCGGTCTTGGTGTCCACAAAGACGGCGCGCATCCTGCCGTTCTCGACAACCGACTCGATGGCGGTGAGGTTGCAAAAGACGCGCACGCCGGCGTCCTTGAGCATCCGGTGGAATACCACGCGCATGCCGGTCGAATCGAACTCATGTGTCTCGGGACGCGTCGGGTAATGCGCCATCCGGCGCACAAACCGCCCGCCGCGATCCACCGCCTCCTGTGTGAAGCCGGTGATGACCTGTTTCTTGCGGTCGCTGGTGTGCCAGATGTTGACGAGCGCGTTGGTGGCCATGCCGCCGAGGCTCGGCCAGCGTTCGAGCAACAACACCTTCGCGCCGTGTCGCGCCGCGCAACACGCCGCGGAGATGCCGGCCGTGCCGCCGCCGCAAACGACAACGTCGGCCTCGGCGAGCACCGGCAATTTGCGCTCAGCGGCGACAAGTTTGTCATTCGCCCCGGCGGCAAGAGCGCCGCCGACGGTGCTGAGAAGAAAGTTTCGTCGTGTGGTTTTCATAAGGTTGATCTCAGCGTTTGAGCAGCCGACGGGCTTCGTCCATCAACTCGTGCTCGAAGGCGGTGGCGTAGGCGTCGAGCGTGGCAGCCTTGAGACGCAGCCGCGCGCCCGCCCGCCGCCAGGCCGACACGGCCGTGAAGACCTCGCGCAGAATGGTTTTGGCGGCGGCGGTCTTCAGGCCGAAGCGCGAGGCAGCAGCCAGCGCCCCGGCAAGACTGGGGTCTTCGCGATCCTCGCTGATGGGTGTTTTGTTCATGCGGACGCGATCCATCTCGGGCACAGGATTGAGGTCGTAAGCCGGCGAGAGCGACCAGCGGCCGGCTTCGCGCATGAGAAAACCGTGATTGCGCAGGTGGTCGTCGTAGTTGCTGGCGAGCAGCGAAAAGACCAGTCGCCGCCAAAGTTCCCGCAGGTCGCCCGCCACGTCGTGGCCAAACTGCCGGATGGCGTCGGCCAGCAACGTGTAAGCGCCGGGATCGTCCTTGGAGAGTCCCAGTAAACTGGCTCCAGACAGAAACGGGATGCGGCGGTTCTCACTCCGATCGAAGCGCGTGATGACGGCCACGCCATGTGCGCCCACGGATACCAAGCGATGTTCGACCGCGCGAATGCCAGCTTCCGCAGCCAGCGTGAGCGCCAGAATCTCGCCGGCGGCGATGTCGCGAGTGTCGTCAGGCTTCGGGAACTTCGCCAAGGCGAGCCGCCCATCGGCCAGGCTGACGGCGGACTTGGGACGGGCGCCGCCGAGGGGCGATCCAGCGCCGAGCAGGAAGCGAAGGTCAGCCGCCGTGTCCGTCTCGGAGTGGATGGCATCGGCGGCGCGCCGCAACGCCTGGAGGCGGATCAGCGGCGGGAGCTTGCCGGTGCTGACAGCCAGAAACGGGCTGCCGGAATCGGCTTGGAAACGGAGCGCACCGAGCCGCGAGAAGTCATCCAGCGCGAGCACGTAGTCAATGTCGCCATACGGTTTCCGGTCGAGCACCTTCTTGCGAACGGCGCGCTCGATAAGGATGCGGCCCCAGCGGTCCGGCCCACAGTCTTGGATGGCGCCAAACAGCGTCTGGCTGTGGCAGACACCCGTGCGGAGCGGCAGCGAAGTCGGATCAATGGAAAACGCGCCGGGCCGCTTCAGCCATTCAGCCGCATACTCGAAGGAAACGGCCGGACCTCGATCGGCAGCGTGCAGCCGCCCTGCAAGGCTGGTCGCGCCCTGCCACTCAACGTGGACTTCCCAGCTCATGAGCGTGGGCGGCGGATGCGCCTGGGCAGGCGGTGCTCGTCCAAACTGAGCGCCAGCTCATCGCTGCCGGGCGCCGCCAGATTCGCCAGGCGATCGTGCAACTGAAGCACGAAGGCGACCGTGGCCAGCGTGCCGACGGAAACGGTGGCATCGCCGCGTTCCAGCCGCCAAAGCGTATCGCGGCTGACAAAAAGTCTGCCCGCCATGTCGGCGGTGGAAATGCCGCGCTTGCGACGGGCCAAGGCGAGATCGCGCCCCAGCTTGCGCAACGCCTGGGCCGCCGGCAACGGAATGGATGGATGAGTTGGCATGGGCGCAGTGTCCGCTATATCGGACTATATGTCAAATAATGTCTTGTATATCGGTCGTTATAGATTGTCGCTGTTGCCGTTCAGGTCGGCGTGGAAGCCGGTGACGAGCGCCAGCACGCCCACGATGGTTCGGGTGATGCGTGTGTTAAGTATGCTCTTAAGGTGACGATGCAGGCCGGTTTGTTGTTGCGAGCAGGCCGATCAAGGCCGTGGCGTAGCGTTTGCCAATTTCCATCTGGGCGGCAGCGGTGAAGTGATGGCCTTTCACACGGTCGAGGTCATCCACGTTGATCCACGCCGTGCGCGGGGTGTTTTCCGCCACGCGCACGATCGTCGCGCGGACTTGCTCCATCAGCCCGGGTTTCATGCGCGGCGAGGCATTCTCGCGGGCGAGCACAATCGGCGTTTCGGGCTTGGCGAAGTCGGCGCGAAGGTGCGCGAGGAACTGCCGCAAGTTGGTTTCGTAGGCGGTCGCTTTCGCCTCCGTCGCCGCGTCGGAGATACCTTGATGAACGAGGATCGCGTTCACCGCCGGCGTCTCACGGCGCGCGGCGAGCGCCTGCATGGCCTGGGCCATTTCCTCCTGCAGCGCCGCGTAGGCGCGCTTGCCCATGGACGGTTCTTTGCGCCAGTCCACCGCGAGATCGCTGCCGGGGAAACTCACCTTCACGATGGCGAGGCGTGCGAGTCCACCTTTACGTTGCATCTCCCGCGCAAAGGCGAACTCCGGGCCGATGATGTCCGCGCAGTAACCGCCGGTCTTCTGCACGCGCAGCGGATGAAACTCCGCGTCGTTCTCCCACTCGACGCCGCTCCACGCGGCGCGATTCCAGAACAGGACGTGCTTATCGCCGGGCTCGCTGCCGGGGATGGTGGCGGAGCTTTCGCTGTCGGCCCCGGTCATGTTCGACTGGCCCACGAGGAGGAAGACCGGCAGTGAGGTGTCGGCGGCATGCAGAGCGGCCAGCGGCGCGAGCAGCAAGGCGGTGAGGAGGGTGAGGGTGGGTTTCATGTGGATCCTATCTGGAACTCGTGTGTCTGGAATGAGGCGCCTTGTTTTCACTGCTTCGGCGCGGACAACGTCGGCTCCAGGCCCGCTTGGGTGCGGCGGAGTTCGAGAAGAACATTTCGTCGGGTGGTTTTCATGACTGTACCAAATATAGTTTCGTGGTTCCGGGTTGGCTGGGCAGACGGCAGACGCCGTTCTCGACGCGGACTTCGCCGCCATCAAAGAGTTCCTCCAAGCGCATTGGTTTGTGCGACGGGAACGTGATTGTTGGAGCCGGGTCGCTTTGCATGTGGATGCCGAACAGGCGACTGTTGATGTACACGGGGTCGCGGCCTTCGTAGTAAATGTGGACGCCGGCGGCGCGGGCGATTTCGCGATAGACGGCGGCGGGCAGGTTGCCGACGGCGCTGTAAACGGAGGTGTGTTGGGAGAATTTCTTGCGGGCGAACGCGGGAGCGCTATTGGAGACGTAGGTGCCAAGGACTTGCGCGTCCTTGTCGCGAATCTCGAACAGCGGCGTGACCTTTTTACTGAAGTTGAAACGTGCGCCGGCGGTTTGCACCGCGCTGTCGTCGCCCTCGCGGCGGGCCACGGCGATGCCGGTGATTTCGGAGATGCCGTCGGCGGAGAAGCCTCGCGGCTGAATGTAGTTCGGCGCATAGATCCAGAGAAGAGTTCGTCCACCGGTCTGGAGTTTGGCGCGGATGAACTCGCGTTTGTCGGGCGGGATGAGGAAGGAATTCAGGAAGATGACCAGCTTGTATTGGTCGAGCGGCAGACGTTTGTGATCGAGGTCGGAGAAGTTGTAGATGTCAAACGGGGCGCCGATGCGGGCGAGTTCGTCGGGCGGCGTCACGAGCAGGTCATCGGCGAGGCTGGAGCGCGCGTTGATGTGGTACATGGACGGGACGTCGCCGAACACGGCGATCTGCGCCACCGAACGCATCGGGATGTTGGTCAGGCGTCGCTGCGCGCGGGTCAACTCGGCAACCATGGCCATCATCTCCGCGTTGGCGTAGTTGCCGCCGAGGAAGTCAAACCACCACAGCGCAGTGCGCTTGGCTCGCGTCAGGGCGAATTCACGGCGCAGCACTTGCCGGGAAGCGAATGCGTCGGGCAGCTTGGTATTTCCGCCGGGAATCTTCCGCCCATTTTCCACCGTGTCGCGGGCGATGTGGGTGGTGTGGTCAACCTCGTGGAAGACCAGCTTGTCGCGCAGGTCGAGCGAGTCAACCGTCAGCAGGTAGCCGCTGGCGCCCTCCAAGCTGCGCGGCGCGCCGTATTTCGCGGGTGCATAGATCATGTCGATGTCCGGAGAGCGCCAGACGCGTTCGTAGCCCAGATGTCCCTCTTGGAGCAGCCGCTCGCTGTTGAGTTGCGTCAGGTAACCGTAGAAGAGGCCGAGCAGTTTCCGTTGTTGCAGGACCTCCTGCGCCTTGCGGCAGAAATACACGATCGTGTCCCCGATGATCTCGTGGTGGAACCGCCAGTAGCGCAACGCCGCGGCGTCGGCAACCGGATCGCGCAACGCGCCGTGCGATGTCCGGTGCAGTTCGTCCAGAGGCGGCATCGTTGCCGTCGGGTCGCCGGTGAATTGGCGAAAGCACGCCGTCTTGATCGGATGCTCCCGGATCGCCGCCTCGGGCCGGCCACGGCCTTGCGAGTTGGTGTACCACTCGGTCGAACTGCCGCAGAGCAGGCTGTAGGCGAACACGCGGTCGCCATAGCGCGCCTCGATTTGCCGCAGGAATTCCTGCAGCGAGTCCGCTGTCTCCGTCCGCCACGGTTCGTGCCCGGCCATTTCGACGAGGTTCCAGTAGCAATTCGACCAGTCCGGATGCGCCTGCAACGCCCAGTCGCGGGTATCGAGTTGGAGCGCGATGTTGTAGTAGGCGCCCGGCGCTTGGGCCTCGAACAAGGCCATCTGCGCGTCGAAGTTTTTCCAGTTGAACCGGCGCGGGCCGGTCCAGACCTCGCCGAAAAGCGAATAGGGCACGTCCAAGGTGCACAACATGCCGGTGTGGGTGACGTTGGCCAGCTTCAGCCCGGTGCCGTGAAAACCCCGCACCAGTTCCGCGGTGGGACGATAGGAGCGGTACGCCAGCGGATCGAAGACCTCGCCGTTGATCTCGATTTTCAACACGCCCCCCACCCGCACCACCTTCGCGACCAGCCGTGGCGGCGTTTGCGATTTCGTGAGCGCACACCCCGCCGTTGCGGCAAGAGCGCCACCGACAGCGCCGAGAAGAAAGTTTCGTCGAGAGGTTTTCATGGCGTGAACAGTCTTTGCATCACAATTGGATCGTCTTTGCCGTCGGCGTTGATCAGGACGACTGGCTCGGTGACGAGCGAGTCGGCGACGGCGGGCGCGTCGAGTTTGTCGCGCCAGACGAGGTCGAACTGGAATTCCATCACGCCGTGCTCGTCGGCAACCCAGTTCGTGAACCAGAAGTTGTTGAAGATCATCGCCAGCAAACGCTCCGGATGCTTCGGCGGCGTCTGGCGACGCGTCCAGATTTCCGGGCTGTCGAAGCCGACCAGCGGCGCGTCGCGGCTCACCCAGAGCCAGTGGCCGTCGGGCGTCGCGTAGTCGGCCCAGCCGTCGAGCGCGAAATAGTCGCGGCACGTGCCGGGAATCTGGTCGTTGAACGGCGTGAACGGCACGCCGCCGTTGCTCAGGCGCGGGAGCGTTCCCTCGCACGGCAACGTGAAGCTCGCGTAGAAAATCTCCGGTGCCTCGGACGAGAGACGATTGAAACGCAGCGTGACGCGGGCGCGCGGCTCGCGTTTCCAGAGTTCGAGCCGGCGTTGCGCCCATTCGAGGCGCGGATGTTTCAACCACTGCACATAGACCAGCGTGTGCGGCGTTTCCTCGACAGTCGCCTTGCCTTCCGTCGTGGCTGGCACCGTCTCGATGTGTTTCTTGCGCAGTTCATCGCCGCGCTTGGAACCGCCGGCGGCGCAGATGTCTTTCAACGTCCAGCGCGGCGCGAAGGCGTTCACCTTCACCGCCGAGAAATCGCAGAGTCCCGCGACGAACAGCGGTTGTTTCATTTCGTCCCACCGCGCGGAAACCGGCCAGCCTTGGTCGTCGAGTTGGACAATCGGGCTGTCGGGGCGGCGGTTTGAAACCGCCGCTCCTTGTTTCTCCAGGCGCAGCTTCACGAAGCTGTCCGGCGCGAGGTTCTCGATCCAAAACTTCGCCGTTTGATTCGGCACGTTATCGGGGAACGTCGCGGCGGTGTTCTCGCGGGTGAGTTCGCCCGGATTCTTCGGCGCGGTCCATGAGCGGACACCGTTCTCGAAACTCAGCGCCAAGCGCGCGCCGTTTTTTGGATTGACCAACGACTGGAACTCACCGCGCAGGCTATTGGCCGGCATTCGAATCCAGCCGCTGAACGGCGCGCGCGACGGATTCGCCACGAACAAGCCTTCGCCTTCGGGTAAGAGTCGCAAGCGGGCGCGTTGCGAGAGCAGCCATTCGGCTTGACCCATCGGACGCCACGCGAGCATCGCTTTCTCGGCGAACTGCGCCTGCGTGTCGAGGCTCCACGGCAACGCCACGCTCCAACTCGATCCCCACGTGTGTTCGTCGAAGAGGCAGAGGTCTTTGTAGAGCGAGTGCACTTTGGTCGCGCCGCTGGCGGGCATCGGTCCCCAGAGCGGCGATTGCGCGGCGGCCAACAAACGTTTTGCGAGCCGGCTGGCGGCGACTTCGCGCGGGCCGGAGGCGTTGCCGCTGGACCACCAGTCGGTGAACTCGCCGGTGCGTTCGGGTATCTGGTCGCCGATGGATTTTTGCGTTGCTTCCATCGCTTTCGTCACGGTGGTGAACACCAGTTCCGGTTTGAGGCCGAGTTTGTTCCACGCGGCGACGAACTCGGCGAGCGCAAGGAACGGCGGATCGTTGTCCATGCGCCAGTGGTTCGTCATCGAGAGGATCAGCGCGTCGTGTTTGTAGCCGCCTTTCTGGAAGCGTTCGACCAAGCGCAGGCATTGCGCGTGCGCCGCCCGCAACGACGCCTCGTCGGTGCGGAAAATTTCCCCGGCGCGCGGCGGCCGGTAACGCGTGTCCGCTGCGAACGGCACCGGCCCGCGCCGCCAATGCGTGGTCTCGAAGAAATCGTAGCCGTTGCAATAGCCGAGGTTGAAATAGACGAACAAGCGACGCCCGTCCGTCATTTTCCACCAGAACGCCGACGGCCGGGAGAACGGCGGTCCGCCCAATTCGGTGTTCATGCTCACGAACAGGCGCGTGACGCCGCGGTCGAGCAACGCCATCGCGCCGGCGCGCGGGAAGCCGGGCACGTCGCTTTGCAGCGCGACCGCCGGCTTGAACTGACGCCATAGGTCTTCGGGAATCCAGTGCAACATCGTCCGCCATTGCGCCGCGTTCTGGAATGGCGACTGATTGCACGGCAACGCCGCGACATCGAGTTGGCCGCTGCGGAGCGCCTTCAAGAAATCCTTGCGCCGCGACGGCGAGGCCGCTTCCCACCAATCGTCCACCGTGACCAACGACTCGCACGTCCAGTGGAACTTCCGCTCCGCCGGCTTCGACATCGTCGCGAGCACGGCGTCGAGCGCGATGTCGAGGTAACGCCGCTGCATTTCGCGGCAGACGCCCGGCATATCGGTGAACCCGATGTCGGTGTGCGAGAAATGCGTGAGGTAGATGCGTTTGACCGAAGGTTCCGCTGACGCGTTCAGCATAGCCAGCAGCAGGGCCGCGAGGAGAAAGGTTCTCATGGCGCCCATCTTACCGCAGAAGATTACCAGACAACAACCGTCTGATTGAGGCTCGGCGCAGTCGCGGGCCAGACGAGATTCTTGCCGGCGGTGACGTAATACTCGAAGTCGTCTTGCGCCACCGGCAGCTTCACTTCATACACGGCGCGGGCCACGTGCTTGGCCGCAACGGTTTTCCAAGCGCCTTTGCCGAGCGGACGAATGTGGACGGTGGGTGGTGTGGCCGGCAGCGCGATGATTTTCACATTCAGCGATTCGCCTTTGTTTGCGACGCTGCGCACGGTCGGCACGATGATTCGCGGTTGGCCTTCGTACTCCTTCGGCAACGGCGCCTTCATGTGCGGGAGCACTTTGGGGCCGAACTCGGCGTGGTTTTCCAGGTTGACGACCATCGCCAGTCCGCCGGGCGTGTTGACGGTGGCGAGCAACAGCCGGTACAACTCGCGCCACTGTCGCGTGATCTCGGACGGCTCCGGTTGCGCGAGTACGCAACGGAGTTGGTGGAGCGCGCGATGGTAGCGGAATGTGTTCAGCCACCAGTCGAAGCGTTCCAGATTCCCAGCGCCTTTGACGCGCGGACGGAACGTTTCGAGTTCGGCGACGAAGTTGTAGTTGGTTACGACTTGTTCCCACGGCGTCGAATCGGGCTTGAGCGAACCGGAGGGACACCCGCCGGCGACGCTCATCGGTAACCGCCCGTCCACAGCGGCAAACACCTTGCCGGCTTCCGCCAATCCGAAGTTGGCGCGCGCCCAGTCGTCGTAGAAATCGTCGCACGGCAGATCGCGTTTCTTGGCCGTGGCAACGGCCTGAACATCGGCTGCGTAATCCTTGTAGGCCGGGCCGCCGCAGTTGATCTTGCGCGTGGCGGCGGCGCCCTCGACCAGGATCGCCGAGATCAGCGGCAACGACGTTCGCGCCTCGACTCGCAGCCGCAGCCAGCCGTCGGTGACCTCGATGTTGTCGAACGCGAAGTCGAGCGCGGCGAACTTGCCGACGCGGGCAAAGATGTCGAGGTTCTCAATCACGGTTCTGCCTTGCAGCTTGTAGTCGCCAACGCGTTGGCCGGCGTCGTCGAAGTGCGGCTCGCAGAATTTCAGCGTCACCCGATAGCGGCCATTCGGCAGTTTGAGATTGTAGCCCTCCAAACCGTAGCGGCACGTCTGGTAAAGAGGCGCGTCGGTGGTGTTGGCGATTTTGCGGCCGGGATAGTTGGCGACGTTTCCGCCAACGGGGCCTTCAACCGTCGGCGTTGCTTCAACCGGCCGTTTACCCCCCGGCGATGGATTCCAGCCGCTCTGATTCCACGCGGCCTGCGCGAGTGCGGCGGCGTTGGGAGCGAGGATGTCGGTGCGCCAGTGAAGGCCCATGAGGCCCGTGCATCCGTAAGCGAACGCATCGGCGGCATCGCGGCGCATCCGGCCAACGAAGAGCTGGAGCGCGGCCAGCCCGTGTTTTTCGTCGCTCTCGAACCACGGGATCGCCCATTTCTCGCGGCCTTGGATGCGGCCGAAAGCCGGGTCCACTTCCGTCCAGCCGACCACACGACTGATCGCGCTCATCGGGACGTTCTTGGGCAGATCGTGGTCGAACGCAGCGCGGTCGTGTTGCGGGCCGAGTACCCAGCCGCAGGTCGCCAGCTTGAACGGCGCGCCGGAATTCTTCAAGGCCTCGATGGCCAGCCGCACGTCAGCGATCGTGTTGGAGTATTGCTTGGGTTTATTGCCGCTCCACGTCCATTGTTCCGGCGTCCAAATCCAGTAATAGTCCAAGGGATGCGCCGCCATGATGCGGCGAAACGTGCCTTCATAAACTTTGCGCACGCAAGCGGGATCGTCGGGATTCTTGCCCTGTGCCTTCAGGCGTTCTCGCACGGCCTTGGGTATGTCGAGCGGCGCCTCGGTGCCGATGCAGGTTTTCACGCCCAGCGTGCGGGCGAAGGTGAACGCATCGCGAAGTTGCGCCCCCATCCGATTGAACACTTCGTTGCAGGCGGCCGGGGTCGTTGGCGCCGGACAATGCCCTTGCATCACCGGCGGTGCCCAGTCGTCGCGCTCAAACAACAGGGATCCGCCAAAGCTGAATTGGCTCGTCAGTTTCGGCGTCCAGTTCTTGCGGCCAAGAATGTTGAAGTAGCGCGACGGGTAACTTGCAGTGACCTGCCCTGCCGCGTCGAAGTCGCCCGTCAACCCGTGCCACACGGCCGGCTCTGGCCCCCAGTGTGGCTGTGATTCCGGATAGCTGTGGATTCCCAGAAAGTTCATCCTCATTTTCGCGAGTTGCGCGAAGATCGCCTTGTAATCATCGGCACTCCACGCATCAATTCCGAAGGGATGGGCTCCCCACGGGTTGACGCCGCGCAACACAAACAGTGGCTTGCCGGAATCGTTCACCACCGGCAATTCCTTCAACCGCTCATCGGGAATCACGTCGCCGTGAAGATAGAATCGCACGCCGAGATGTTCCGCGTACCGGTACGCGCCGTAGAGCACGCCGATGTCGCTGCCACCGGCAATGGTGTCGGACGTGATCCGGTATTCCTGCGCGCCGAGCGAGCGATCTAACTTCAACTTCATCGGACACGGCTGGAGTTTGCCGGTGCGCAGATAGACGTACCGGCAAATCTCTTTCTCCGCGAGTTTCGTAATTGTCTGCCCCGATGCGACACCGGTGAGCAGGGTCAAGATCATGAGGATTGTCTTCATGGTTTCATCATCAGTTCAAACGTCCGACGTGCCAGTGTCGTGCGGTCACGGTTCGCGGCGTTGTATTTGCCTTTCTCCAGCGCGATGGCCGGCGCAATGTACGAGGCAAGAATCAATCCGTCTGCCCCATCCATCGCCTTCAGCAACTCCCGGTAGTACTCCTCCAGCCGACGGTCTGCTGGTGTGAAGTCGCACGCCATATAGACGACACCGTTGTCGCGGAGCGCGCGACGGATCTTGCCGGCAGCCTCGATGTTGTCGAGGGTGAAATTGTTGATCGCGGTCACGCCTTTGGTGGTGGCGTAGTTCTCAATGTTCTGAGTCGAGTTGCCGCAGTAATGGATGCAGCCGCCACCGAATGCGGCGAGGAATTTCTCGTTGTACGGCTTGATGAATTCCCGATACACGTCGACGCTCATGATCACCGAGTCGTCGTCTGACAACCAGACGCCGCCGAAGCCTGCCGGCAACTTGATGCTCAACGGATAACTGCCGCCCGTCAACGGTTGTGCCGTGCGCGCCTTCTGAAACTTCACCCACGCAATCAACGCATCCGTCACCATCTGCATCAGCTTGTGAATCCGCGCGGGATCATCCTGCACCCAGTAACAGAAGTTGTCGTAGCCGACGATCTGCAACGCCGTCGCCATCGGTCCCTGGCAATCGGTGAACCCCACCGGCAAATCCGAGTGCGCCTTGAAGTAGTCCATCGTCCGCACCACGTCCGCCATCGCGCCTGACTCGCCCGGCAGCGACGTTTGAAGCGCGTCGATTTCCTCCGGGTGTTTCATCGTCGCGATGTCAACGGCAGGATCGGATTTTGGATTGTAGATCAGCTTGATGCCGAACGCCGACGCCAACACGCCAGTCCCAAACCACGGATGCAAGAACGGAATGTAATCATCATCCGGCACGTTCTCGAAGTGTTTCTCGATCTTCGACAACTGATACCGGAGCGCCGACGCCGGGTTGCTGTAATAATCATCCGGTATCTCTGCGGCCAGATCGCCAAACGTCCAGTAGTTCGAGTCCACCACGACGACGGCGGGGCGTTTGTTCTGAAAGCGGAACGTCTCCGCGAGTTCCGCTTCCGCGCGGTTGATGCGCGACTGCCAGTGGTTCAGGACTGTTTGCATGACTCAATACCGGCCGCACTTCTTTGCTGACTCGACCAGCGCGTGGATGTTTGCCGTGGGCGTGTCAGTGCCCAGCGCACAGCCCGGACCGAGAATGAACCCGCCGCCCGGCGCCATGATTTCAATCGCCTCCCGGCACGCCGCCCCCACTTCCGCCGGTGTGCCCGAGTATAACAGGCCGGTATCAATGTTGCCGAGCAACGTCGTCTTGCCGCGCGCCTTCTCCTTGATGCGCCGCGCGTCGGTCTTGTGATCAATCTCCAACACCTCCGCGCCCGTCGCGATGAAATCGTCGGCGATGGGCAGCGTGTTGCCGCAAATGTGATTGTGCAGAATGATGCCGCGCGCCTTGAGTTCCTCGACCATCCGCTTTTCATGTTTCCACGGATATTGCCGGTAATGTTTTGGTGACAGCATGTCCGGCCCCGCGACCGGTTCGCCGATGGAGGTCGAATGCCCGCCACACTCGATCAACGCGAACGCATATCGGGTCGCCACCCGCCGGCAATAATCCAGCAGCGCGTCAATCAACTCCGGTTCCTCCTCCGTGGCGATATCCAACATGAAATTGTCCAGCCCGCGCAACTGCGCCGCGAGGTCCATCGGCCCTTGATCCGCCCGCGCGCAAATCCAGACCTGCCCGGCGGTTTCCTTTGCGAGGATGCGCGTCGCCTTGAGGATTTCGCACATCGGAAACGCTTTGTACGGGTCCGGCACCTCCAACGAGAGCACGTCCTTCAACTCCTTCAGAAACGCCGTGTGCGATACCGGCGCGCTGTTGTCCATGTAGGTGACGGTCGCGCCGCACGCCTGCGCGTTGCAAGCCGTGCCGTTCTCCAATAAAATCATGTCGTGCCCAAACTCGCGCCACGCCGCCAACATCGCCTCCGCGAGCAGTTCCCCATCGCGAAACACCTCCGGCAACGGTTTGCCGGTGGCGCGCGCCGCCGGCTGGAAGTTGTGCAAATCCACGGGCACCCGGTCCGGTTTCTGAAAGCGAATCGCCGCGTGAATACGTTCGATGGAGTTCATGGCCGGGCATTCTATCAAACCGCAGCTTGCCGGCTTCCACAATTCGCCAGCGGTAAAACAGGCACGTAGCAGGCCATTGTAGCTGCGCTTCTGTGAAGCGCCGGTATCTACAACGCTACCACCGCTGAACGCGCGGCAGGCGGAGGCGGTGATGCCGGTGAATTGCTGGTGTGACGCGACCCGCCCGCCCGCGCCATCTCGCCTGCACACGTTGTCCTGAGACAGTTATCTCGTTGCGTCGGATGATGGATTGTATTATTACGGACTTCGTGAAGTCCGTAATCTATGGAGGTTGAATATGTATGACATCATCATTCGTCTGTCCCGCGCGATCGCCTCGCGACCACGGTTGCGCATCCTGTCCTACCTGGCGCAGGCCGGCGAAACAACTCCCACGCAATTGCAGCGGGAACTGCGCTTGCCGTTGAACGTGCTGTCCGCGCATCTCCGCACCCTGTGTTCCGTTGGGCTGATCACCAGCCGCCGTTCAGCCGCCCGCTGCTACTATGACTTCCGCTCACCCTATCCCGCGGGCACAATCAGCGGCGACACCAGTAGCTGGCTCAAGGCTCTCTTGCGAAAGGGGGCAGAAGGACACGCGAACTCGATTCATCAACCGCAGGGCGGGCACGCGCCGGCGCGTCTTCCGTCACTGCATGCGGTGATCTTTGAGGCCGCGACAGCGTTCACGGATTTGCGACGACTCCAGATGCTCGGGTATCTGGAAGCGCATGAGTGGGCAACTGGGAAGGAGTTGGGTGAGCAACTCAAAATGTCTGGGGTTGCTGTCGGTCGCCAGACGGCAAAGCTGTGCCGGCGAGGGATTCTCAGCATGCGCCGGGAGGGCAGGAGCGGATTTGTTTTCGCGTTGGCTGCGCAACCGAAGACGGCCATCCATGGACAGATGCTGCAGATGGTCCGGACGACGCTGAAAACAAAATTACGGACTTCACGAAGTCCGTAATCTATTCTCCGTAGCCAGATAATTCTCTCTCCACGCTGGCTTCACGAAGATCTGCTCGCCCGCCAACGATCCCAATCCTGTTTGCGAGGCAAAACCAGGACAGGAGGCCCGTGGCGACGATAAGTCGAGGCGGAGACGCCGGTGAATTGCTGGAAGACCCGCGCGAAGTGCTGGCTCGACGCGAATCCGCACGCCATTGCAATCTCGGTCACGCGTCGGTCGGTCGTCCGCAACAGCCGTCGCGCTTTCTCAACGCGCAGCCGCAACAGGTAATGCAGCGGCGCATCGCCGGTGTAGTGATGGAACAACGCGCTGAACCGCGTTCGCCGCAATTGCAGCCGCGCGGCCATCTGATCAAGCGTCCACAGTTCGGCGCAGGTGCGTTCGAGTTCGGACAGCAACCGGGAGAACCGGTCGGCATCGCTGCGTTGCCGGGCGTCCTCCGGTTCGCTGAGCAGCCGGGCCAGTTCCAAGACCAGTTGCGCCGTCATCTGGATTACGCGCGGGCGATGCAACGCGCCGGGATGTTGCAGTTCCTCCACCAACGCCGGCATCAGCACGCGCACCAATGGCGTCGCCGGCCACGCGTGGCGCGGCGCGCGCAACAGCAACCGCTGCACCGTTGCCAGCGTCGCGACGTCGAATCCCAACGCCTTCGGGAATCGCAACTGCCGCCTCTCGTCCCGCAGGCGAATGACGACGAAGTACCAGTAATGCCCCGGTTCAAACTCCCAGACGCTGCCGTGTTCCTGCCACGGAAGCGTAAAGTAAAGCGACTCCGGCCGCACCGCTTCCGGCTTGCCGTCACACTCCCAGACCAGATGGCCGTGACGGAGATAGACGATCTCCAAGCCGGGATTCTTGTGACGCGGTAACCGCGGCAGGCTCCCATGGCCAAACTCGTTGAAGAGATCTTTCACGGGTTGGCTTGCCTCGCCCCACCCGCTGCGCCTTGTTGCCCAACGCCACGTTGCATGAGCGCCTTGAGTTTGTCGAGGTGGCTTTGATAAACGCCGCGTGGCAACGCGCCGTGCTTCGTGCACAACGACGCCGCCATGCCGAGCACTTCGCCCATCATGCCGGTGGTGCGTTGCACGCGAATTGTTCCCAAGGCGACGTGCGTGACGCTGATGTCGCGCCCGGCCATCATCAGGTTCTCGACGTTGCGGCTGTAGAAACAGCGGAACGGAATCGGGTACGGTTTGATCTTCTTGACCTTGGCGATGGAGCGGAATTCCTGACCGGGAAAATCCTTGCTGTTCTCAGGATGCGGGTAATGCAGGTCCAATCCCCACGTGGTCGTGACGCTGGCATCAGGATACGGCCGTTGTTCCTCGATGTCCTGCTGGGTCAGAATCACATCGCCCAGCAATCGCCGGCTCTCGCGTTTGCCGCCGATATAGGCGACCCACACCAGCCGCCGGTTCGCGAAGGTGTCCTTGTGCGAGCTGCGGTTTTTTATGAACGACCAGTAACCATACGTCGCGCGCAACGCGTGGTCGCGGATCTGTTCGATGTCGGCAACGGAATCGAGGTTCATGCCAGCCTCCCAATCCCAGTCGCCGCGCATCATTGGCTTGACGATCTTGTCGTTGAACTGCAACGCCCACGGACAAACCGGAAACTTCGAGGGCTTCTCCTCTTCTTCCGCGTACCACTGGACTGACACGCCCATCATCAGCTTGTCGGCCTTGTCCGGCGCGAGCGACTCGCCGGTCTCACTCTGCGCTTCGCGTCCGACGCGAAAATCCGCCCCGGCCAGGAACCCGACGCAGCCGTCGCCGGTGCAGTCGGCAAACAACCGTCCGCGGAAACGCTGGTCGCGTCCCGTGACGATGTTCCGGCCGATGACCGCCGTGATCCGGTTGCCGGTTTTCTCGGCGCGGACGGCGCGCGTCGAGAGGAACAGCCGCAGGTTCGGCTCGGCCTGCGCGACGCGGAGTTTCTGTTCGTCCTCGTAGTTGCTGGCCGGGCCGGCGTTGTGTTGTTTCTTTTCGGGATGCTTCTCGACGACGGCCACGATGCGCTTGCTGCGCGGCGACTCCGGGTCGCGCCTCGCTTCGTAGAGGTTCCAATGTCCAATCGGCCCGATCTCATCCACGAGATCGCCCAGCCGGGGATACGGCTCTTGATGGATCAGTCCCGAAAGACCGACGCGCGACTCCGAACTGTTGTTGCCGCCGAGCACGGGCCGGTCGTGGACCAGCGCGACTTTGCAGCCGAGCCGCGCCGCGCTGACCGCCGCGCAACAGCCCGCCATGCCGCCGCCCACCACGACGAGATCGAACTCGCCGGCGTCCTCCGGCTCGGCCGTGTAGCGGCGAAAGTCATCCGCCGGCGTGAACTTCGGATCGGTCGTCAACAGGATCGCGTCGCAACGCCCGTTGAATCCGGTCAGGTCGTGCAACGCGAGCGTCACCGGCCCGGCCGGCAGGTCAACCGTGTCGACGGCCTGCCAGTGCCACGCGGCGCCCTTCGTGCCGAACACCGTTTTGAGCGGGCGCCCGGCGATTTTCAACTGGAACTTCCCCGGCGCGCCCGGCGCCTTCCACGGCGCCACCCAATCGCGGGTGCGGACGAGCACGCGATACTTGCCTGTTGCGGGGATATTGACGGTCGTTGTGGCGTCGGCCACCGGCACGCCCAGCCCGTGTGCCATCAAGAACGGCGAACCCATCTGGTCCATCGCCTGTTGGTCAATCACCCAGCCGCCGAGCCGCTCAAAACTCTCGGCTTCAATCAAGACATTGTGAGCCGATGCCGTGGAGGCGAGGAACGACAGCGCAGCGAGGAGCAGCAAGTGGTATCGCAGGGTTTTCATGGTGTGTTTCCTTTTTCAGTTCTTGGGACGTGCCGTTGACCGGTTTCCTTCACGGGTTTCGACCCGCTGGGTCTGATACAAGCGCGAATCGCTGAAAATGTCAGTCCATTTCGCCGGGTCTGTGTAGGTTTCCGGGAGCAACTGTTGCAGCAGGCCAAACGCGCCGACGGCCCCGAGCAGAACGTGCAAGTCGGGCTTCTTTGCCAGAAATGCCGGCCATTGCGCGACCAAGCCGCGTCCGTGACGCCGCGCCGCGTCGAGGATGTCGGCGCGGCGATGTTGCGGCGCGAGCGACCTCATGTAGGCGAGTCCGTAGAGCGCATCGAGGTCCATGTAGTTGCCGTAGTTCAGCCAACTGCCATCGGTTTTTTGCAGCGCGAGAATGCTGTCAATGACGCGCTCCGGCAGTGGAAACCGCCGGTGATGATGTTGGTAAATCGGCCAGATGTGCGCGCCGCCGCCGAGCGGTTCGTACGGCCCGGCGTGCGCGACGCCTTTGCGCCACCAGCCGGTTTGCGGGTCGAGATTGTTGTCGAGCCAATCGAAGACGGCTTGGCGCCAGGCGTCGGTGCAACGGCGGCTCATGCTGAAACAATGCATCCCGCCCCAGAACAGATGCGAGCCGCCCCATTGTTTGCGCCAGTCAACCGTCTCCAGCCACGCACCGACTTTCTCCGGCGTGTCGAAGGCGTCGTAGAGGCTGACGGGATGTTTCTGTTTCCCGCCGAGAACGCCGAGCGCGCCGACGACCATGCCGTTGGCGTGGTGCGGCGAATGATTGGCCCGCGCGGGACCGTACGTGCCGTCGGGTTTGGCGAAGGAGTTGATGTGGGCGATCCATGCCTTGCGTTGCGCCGGCGTCAGCGTCTTCTGCAAATCCTCGCCCATCACCGTGCGCGTGTGGGCGACATCGCACGAGGCGTAGAGCGACGGCGCATTGGTCTTGCCCGGCTTGTCGTAATACCAGCCGAGCGGTTTGCCGGGAACCCGCGCCGTCTCGATGTACGCCATGACCTCGCGGCGAACCTCCGCCAGCGGGACAGTTTGCTCCGCGCGCGCTGTTGCAAGAGTTCCGATCAATAACAAGAGGCAACCTCCGATAACTGCTTTTCGGAACCCCGTGGTGGGTTGCGGAACGTTGTTTGGAGTTTTAGTGGTCATGGTTGTTCCTTTCCGGGATGATTCCCTGACGTTGGTTTCAGGGTTCGGTTCATATCGCTCCTTTCCCTGTCGGTCTCTTCACCGGTTTGATGGGGCTTTATGAGTTCAACACTTCCGCGATGGTCACTTCCCGTTTCTCGGCGAGCGAACGCTTGCCGGCTTCGAGCACGGCGATGACCTCGACTTCCTCTTCGATCGGCACGCTTTCCTTTTTCGTGCGGACCAACTCGATGAATTGCTGCAGCAAATACCAGTACAAATCAGTGAGGACCGGCGTCACTGTGCGCCAGCCTTTGGTGCCGTAGAGGTTGATCTGGTAACCGGCGCGCATCCATTCCCTCTCGGCCACCATCAACATCAGGTCGCGCCCGTTCTCGAAGCGCACACGGACGATGTTGCGTCCCGGCTGGCCGATGTTGAGACACGAGACCGCGCCGCGACCGAGGACAGCGTACGCCATCTCCAGCGCGTGAATGCCGTAATAGACCAGTTCGTTGCCGCAGATCGTCGTGGCGAGATTAATGTTGCCCAGCGACGGCGCTTCCTTGGCCAACGCGACCACGTCGGGCACGAAGCGCAACGAGCTTGCCGACATGAACGGCGTGCCGGCCTTGCGGGCGATCTCGGCAACGGCCTTCGCTTCCTTGGCGGTCATGGCGAGCGGTTTGTCGCAGAACGTCGGCACGCCCTTGCGCAGCGGCGTGAGCGCGTATTTCCAATGCTCGCCGGTGCCGTCGTCGGGAATGGCCACCGCATCCACGCCATCGGAACATTCGTCGGCGCTATTGCAGACTGTCGGGATGCCGCACACGTCCGCGAGCCGTTCCGCAGCCTCTTTTACCGGGTCCCAGATCTTCACCACCTGCACCCCTTCGATGCGTTTCTTCGATGCGACAAAGGTGCCGGTGAACTGTTTGCGCTTGGCCTCATCGAAACCGTTGCAGCACGTCGAGAACGCGGTGCCGTGGTTTGATCCCTGCACGCGCGGCGCGCCCATGTAACCGTACGTGGCCGCCGAGATGAGGCCGAGCCTGAGTTTTCCGGAGTCGGACGCCGCGCGAAGAATCGTCGGCAATCCAAGCGCCCCGGCGATGACGGCGGTGGATGAAGTTTTCAGAAAAGTCCGTCGTGAGTTCATTGTGTTCCTTTCATGGAGGTGAAACCTCCAGTGTTGTGTTTTCCCCGGCCAATTCGGTATTAAAAAAAACGGCCTTGGCTTCGGCGAGAATCTTGGCGGCTCGACTTTGACCGTAGTGAATCAGCACCAACCGATTGACACCGGCTTGCTTCGCGATCTGCGCGGCGTCCTTCGGCGCGGTGTGAGCGCCGTCGTGAATCAACAGCGACGCGCCCTTGGCAAACTCCGCGATGGGCGGATGATGATGCGTGTCGCCGGTGAAGACCGCGCACGCGCCA
>Ga0194113_10001870_pt1 | contig 28847 bp, 31 predicted proteins | sample TA2MahC200mmetaG_FD_146193 | JGI IMG/M metagenome (GOLD analysis project Ga0194113, IMG submission 146193) | Freshwater microbial communities from Lake Tanganyika, Tanzania - TA2015017 Mahale Deep Cast 200m | ecosystem: Environmental > Aquatic > Freshwater > Lake | place: Tanzania: Lake... | reverse complement strand
ATTGTAGAACCTGCACCAACGTATGCACCTTTCCCTATCTTTACAGGAGCAATAAGTTGGGAATCACTTCCTATGAACACATTGTCCTCTATTATCGTAACATGTTTTTTATATCCATCATAGTTACAGGTTATTGTACCTGCTCCAATATTAACATCCTTCCCGATTTTTGAATCTCCGAGATAGGTGAGGTGGGATGCTTTTGTACGGGAGCCGATTACTGATTTCTTCACTTCTACAAAATTTCCTATCTTTACCTCTTCTCCAATTTCAGAACCCGGCCTTATGTGAGCAAATGGTCCAACAGAGGCTCTCCTCTTCACCACAGACCCCTCAATAAGTGTTGAGTCCTTGATAATCGCACCATCTTCTACGATGCTATCCTGAATCCGAACATTTGGATAGATTGTACATCCCTTTCCAATTCTTGTATTCCCTTCGAGGTGAACATTTGGATAAATCGTTGTACCTTTGTCTATCTTCACGTTTGAGGATATATATACTGAATTGGTATCTATAAAGCAGATGCCCCTGCTCACCCACTTTTTTATTATCCTGTCTCTCATTAACTGCCTTACCTTTTCAAAATCTTCTTGAGTGTTCACCCCCATGAACTCATCTTCAGAGACAATGCAATATACACCTATCTTTATTCCCTTATCTTTCGCAACCCCGATTATATCTGTCAGGTAATATTCCCCTTTTGATTCATTAAGCTTTATCTCCTTTAAGAGATGAAGGGTATCAGCCTCAATCGCATATACCCCGCTATTAACTTCTTTTATCTTTTTCTGATGTTCTGTTGCATCCTTGTCCTCAATGATTGATATAATGTCACCCGCGCCATCTCTGATGACCCTCCCATATGAACCCGGGTCTTTAGTAATAAATGAGAGTATGGAAATACTATTCCTTTTCTTACCATGGAGTGTTAAGAATTTTTTAAGAGTCTTTGACAGAATCAAGGGCGTATCTCCATTCACAACAACAACTGTCCCTTGAAATCCTTTGAGTGCAGTCCATGCCTTGAGAAGTGCATCTCCTGTACCCATTGGCACTTTCTGCTCCGCAAACAAGATGCCTGATGCACGATGCATGATGCCAGATGTATGATTTTTTTTATTATGTATCTTGCATCTTGTATCCTGTATCTTGTATAGCGATTCTTTTATTTCTTTAAGATGTTTTCCTGCCACCACAACAATCCTGAGAGGATTAAGTTCATAAAGGGTATTTAAGACATGATGAAGCATTGGCATACCATGCAGCGTATTGAGGACCTTTGGTAAAGATGAATTCATCCTCTTTCCAAGCCCTGCAGCTAAGACCACACACATTATCTTCATTATTTCGACTCAGATATCCTTGCAGGGGTAGCAATCCCGCCTGAAAGGATGATCTTAATCCCTTCATCTATAGGGATGTCAGTATATAAGACTTCTTCATCTCTGAAGAGTGCGATCTCACCGAAATAAAGAAGGTTTGTGGGTATGTACACAGCCCTCAGAAAGGTTTCACCTCCGCCTTTCTCTGATTTAATTGTATGCTCTTTTGTGAGGAATCCGAATGCATACACACCTGATTTTGGGTACTCAACGATAACAAATTTCTTAAATGCTGATCCATGACGCTCCGGCGAAAAGGCATCAACAAGCTGTTTGATAGATGTATATATACCTTTTAGTAAAGGTATTTTGAGAAGAATTTTTTCTAAAAATTCTATGATCTTCCTGCCTATGACATTTGTGGCGATAATACCTATAATAAAAATAAGTATTATTGCTGAGATAAATCCGAGACCCTTCACATGATAGCCAAGAATTTTATAAAAAAAAGGCTTGAGCAATCCATCAACAAAATCGAAGAACCACCCTATTATTAAGAAAGTAGCGATAGCAGGAATTGAAACAAGGAGTCCCGCAAGGAACCTTCGCTTAAAGGTGGCACGAATGGAAAAAGTTCTTCTATGTGGCAATCTTAGCCATCACCTCGTCAGAGATATCGAAATTGGTATATACATTCTGGACATCCTCATGATCTTCAAGTGCATCCATCAGCCTCATCATCTGCTCTGCTGACTTTTCATCAAGGGCAATATAACTCTTAGGAAGCATTGTGATCTCTGCAAGAGATATCGGGATGCCTGATGCTTCGACAGAGGCCTTTACTTTGTTCATATCCTCAGGAGCTGTGATAATCTCGTAGTTGTCTTCTTTAGGGTCATTTCTCATATCTTCAGCGCCTGCGTCAAGAGCTATTGTCATTATTGCATCTTCGTCAATCTTTGTTTTTTCAACAAGAATATATCCTCTTTGTGTAAACATCCAGGCGACACAACCAGCTTCACCTAAGTTACCACCATTCTTACTCATAATATGTCGTACCTCGGAACCTGTTCTGTTTCTATTGTCAGTAAGTACTTCTACGAGTAGTGCAGCACCACCAGGACCATACCCTTCATATATGGATTCCTCATAAGACACTCCAGGAAGCTCACCTGTGCCTTTCATAACAGCCCTCTTAATATTATCATGGGGCATGTTCACATCTTTTGCCTTTTCTATCGCAGTCCTCAGCCTTGGATTTCCAGTAAGGTCCCCTCCTCCAAGTCTTGCAGCGACTGTAATCTCTTTCGCTATTTTGGAAAAAACCTTTCCCTTCTTTGCATCAACCTGTGACTTCTTATGCTTTATCTGTGCCCATTTTGAATGTCCTGACACTGCAATCCTCCGGATAAATTATCCTGTCTCATTTTGTATCATGTTTGGTTATTGTAATCTGGTTATTGGCTCTTTTCGCTTAATCCACTTATGACATATTCAATCAAGTACAAATTTTATAATAATTCTATAGGAACAATACTGTCAAGCCTCAATTCCATATTCTTTAATCTTTGTGAGAAGTGTCTTATAGCTCACTTGAAGGAGTTCAGCCGCCCTGCTCTTATTCCCTTTTGTGTCTCTGAGGGCCTTCACAATATGCTGGGTTTCTGCAATCCTTAATGCTTCTTTTGCTGTATCCCCGAGAGTTCCTTCCATATGAAGAGATCTCACCATGGACTCGGATGCAGCTCTCTGGCTGAGCACAACATGCTCCGGGGTAATCATTTCTCCATCACAAAGGATAACAGCCCGCTCTATGGTATTTTCGAGTTCTCTTACATTCCCTTTCCAGTGATAGCTCATAAGTATATCGAGCGTTTCTTTTGAAATAGTTTTTAGAGAAGTCTTTATTTCAAGGCAGTACTTATTTATGAAGTAGTCAACAAGCAAAGGTATATCTTCTTTTCTCTCCCTCAATGGTGGTATCTTTATGGGAAAGACATTGAGTCTGTAATAAAGGTCTTCCCTGAAAAGCATTTCTTCAACTGCCCTTTCAATGTCTTTATTACTTGCGGCAATAATTCTCACATCTACATTAATGCCTTTCACACCTCCTACTCTTTCTATCTCACCATCCTCTATCGCCCTGAGAACCTTCGATTGAAGTACGAGATCCATATCACCAATTTCATCAAGGAATATTGTCCCCTTATCAGCAAGCTCGAATTTACCAAGTTTCCTTGAATCTGCACCTGTAAATGCACCCTTTTCATGTCCGAAAAGCTCGGATTCAAGGAGCTCTCTCGGTATTGCTGCACAATTAATCGGTACAAATGGATAATTCCGTCTATTACTCACGTTATGGATTGCCCTCGCAAAGATCTCTTTTCCTGTACCACTTTCGCCAAGGAGAAGCACCGTTGTCTTTGTGGGCGCAACTTTCTGGACCATCTGCGCAACGTCTTCTATTTTATTGCTTTTCCCGACAATTCTCGGGAACTCAAACTTTGATGCAAATTCCTCTTTCAACAGGATGTTCTCTGTAAGAAGTCTCTGTGTCTCGAGTGCCCTCTTTATAAGCAAGAGGAGGTGGTCTGTATCGAAAGGTTTTGTAATAAAATCGAACGCACCTTCCTTCATAGCTGTAACAGCTAACTCAACAGAACCAAACGCAGTCATGACAATAACAGGTATGAGCTGATTCTCTTCTTTTGAAACTTTAAGGATATCTATACCGTTTTTTTTAGGAAGTTTAAGGTCCGTAAGGACAAGGTCTATTTTGCTCTCTTTCAGATACTTCATGCCTTCTATACCGTCCCTCGCAATGATAACTCTGTAGCCTTCAGACTCGAGAGTCTCCTTCAGCATCTCTGACATTGATTCTTTGTCTTCTACTATAAGAATGGTCTCCATAAAATAGTTACATCCTCGCTTCTCTCAGGGCATCCTTACAGGCACATCCTCTCTTGTCTGAAATAAGGTGAAAGGTCTCTTTTAATAAACCACTTACGTGTCCGCTAACTCTTTTCATCATTTCAATAACTTCTGTTGTAGTAAGCCTTTTTTCTGTTATCCCTGCAGCATAATTTGTCACAACTGCAACACATGCAAAACAAAGCTCACCCTCACGTGAAAGTGATGCCTCGGGCATAACTGTCATCCCTACAACATCAGCACCAATGCTCTTAAAAAATATAATTTCAGCTTTGGTTTCAAGCCTCGGTCCATCCACACATACATATGTCCCTGATTTCATTAATGCTATCTCTGACTTTTTGCCTGCTTTAAGAAGAGATTCTCTCAACTCATCGCAATATGGTTCTGTGAAGTCTATATGAACAACGTCATCACCGTCATAGAATGTAGACTCCCTCCTCTTTGTCATATCTATAATCTGATCAGGAATTACAATTGTTCCGGGCTTCATCTCAGGACGTATCCCGCCTACTGCATTCACTGATATAACCCTTTTTACACCAAGTTCCTTGAATCCCCATATATTTGCCCTGTAGTTTATCTGATGAGGTGGGATATGATGCGGTGAGCCATGTCGCGGAAGGAATACAACCTTTACACCTGATATTTCTCCGAAGCGGTAAGTATCTGAGGGATCACCAAAGGGAGTTGTCATCTTTTTGTGTTCAGTAATAATGAGGCCTGGTATATCGTAACAACCGCTCCCTCCTATAACTCCTATCTTCAACATATTATTCGCATTCCTTCGCTTCTACGTTTTTATGAATACATAATAGCAGATTATTAAAAATTGTAACAGCCAATCTCCACCTCGCTAAACTTCCACCACCTTTGATATAATGTGACATGCTTGATCATGATCTTCACTTAAAAATCTTGAAGAAAACTCTTTCATCCGGCGGTGACTATGCAGATATATTTGTTGAGTCCAAAAAAGTAGTTATTATTCATCTTGAAGACAACAAGATTGAAAAAGTAATTACAGGTGTTGATTCTGGTGCAGGTATCCGCCTTATCTATAATGGCAAGTCTGCCTATGCATACAGTAATGATTTATCCGAGAAATCTTTATTGACAGCTGCATCTGAGGTATGCAGGGCTGCATCCGGTACAAACACTGATTCTGTCATTAATCTCAATACGAAAATCCCTTCCTTATCGTTTGACATAAGGTTATTTCCAGAAAATATTCCGATTGAGAAAAAGATGTCACTCGTGAGAAAGGCAAATACTGTAGCCAGGGGTTTTGACCATAGAATACAACAGGTAAGTGCAACCTATAATGATTTCATTCAGAAGGTTCAGATCTCAACATCAGACGGAACAATTATAGAAGATGAAAGGGTTCATACACTGGCTGCAATTCATGTCATTGCATCAGATGACGGTATCATACAGACAGGATACGAACTCACAGGTGGTTTAATAGGCTTTGAGCTATTTGATGACGTGAATATAGAAGAGTTAAGCCTGAAGGCAGCAAAAAGAGTTGTGATGATGCTCACCGCGAGAAGAGCACCTGGTGGAAGGATGCCTGTTGTAATCTCGTCTGAGGCAGGTGGCACTATGATACACGAGGCCATAGGCCACGGTCTTGAGGCTGACCTTGCTCAACATGGGCTATCTGTATTCTCACGAAAGACAGGACAGAAGATTGCATCCCCTCTTATTACCGTAATAGATGATTCAACTCTCTCAAAGAAAAGAGGCTCTTTCAGGTTTGATGACGAAGGTACATCTTCCCAACAGACCGTCCTAGTAGAAAATGGTATCTTAAAAAGCTATCTGTACGATAGACTGACTGCGCTAAAAGATGGGGTAAAATCAACAGGGAATGGCAGGAGGCAATCATACCAGCACCGGCCTATACCGCGGATGACCAACACTTTTATTATGCCAGGTACTATGTCCCCTGAAAAGATTATTAACTCTGTAGAGTATGGCCTCTTTGTGAAAAAAATGGGAGGCGGACAGGTAAATACTGTCACAGGTGATTTTGTTTTTGAGGTACAGGAAGGCTATCTTATCAACAAAGGAAACAGAGGAGAACCTGTGAGAGGTGCAACACTGGCAGGTAATGGGCCAGATGTCTTGGAATCTATAGATATGGTTGGCTCTGATTTAGGGTTTGCTATCGGGACATGTGGTAAGGATACACAAGGTGTTCCTGTATCAGACGGGTTGCCAACCATCAGAATACCCGAGATAGTAGTTGGTGGTGCAGTAGCATAATACTGTGTCAATTTGAACACAATCAATAGATAAGAATCCACACATTCTCAGCCTGACATCGTTATTTTTCAACATGTTATCGCTGGCATCATGTTTGCTTATGCTTTAAATAATCATGCGACTCCAACGTACCTTAAAACAGGAAGTGTGCTTTGAAGGCATAGGACTTCACACTGGAAAGTACTCAAAGGTTTGCCTTAAACCAGCACCAAGGGACACAGGTACATTATTTGTAAGGACAGACAAGGAAATGGTAATAAAGGCATCCATGGGATCTGTTATAGATACCGCCTTTTCAACTACTCTCGGGTATAATGGGGTAAAGATCAGGACCGTTGAACACATGCTTGCAGCCCTGTCTGGCCTGGGAATAGATAATGTCATTATAGAAGTCACCGGACCTGAAATACCTATCCTTGACGGAAGCTCAATGGAGTTCATAAGCATAATTCTCAAGGGAGGAATTGCAAAACAGGGCAAGAAAAGACCATATATCAAGATAACACGTCCTATAGCCTTTACAGATGGTCACGCTGAAATTGCAGTTTTCCCTTATGAGGGGAGGCGACTCACCTACAGAATTCATTTTAATCACCACCTGCTCGGAGAACAGCAGTTAAGCTTAGAACTCTCAGAAGAAGTCTTTGCCAAGGAAATAGCTCCAGCAAGGACTTTCGGGTTTCTCAAGGATGTCGAGTACCTTAGGGCAAACGGATTTGCCAAAGGTGGTTCTCTTGATAATGCGATAATACTCGGCAGTGATGGTATACTCAATCCATCCGGTCTGAGATTCAAAGATGAGTTTGTACGTCATAAAATGCTTGATTTAATCGGTGACTTCTCTCTGCTCGGATTTCCTATTATCGGACATATCTTTGCGAGTAAATCAGGTCATTCAGCAAACCTGAGGTTTCTGAAAAAGCTCTCTGCCTATCGGGATTGCTGGGAAGTTCTATCAGAAATAGAACAGCAACCAGCCGTGATATATACTTAATAATCTATTAATTTCAATAGGTTATAAATTTTACTTGAATTTTTACCCGGAATTAAGTTTCACTATTATGGAAGACCGCAAAAAGAAGTGGCTGGAGAATTTCTTCTCCAGCCACAAATAGTGTTCGCACATGTAAAGGAACCTTATTTCTTCTTTGCGGTCTTCTTTGCCGGCTTCTTCGCTGCTTTTTTCTTTGTTGCCATTAACTATTCACCCCCTTTCTATCCCGCTTACCTCTAAAGGTAACCGCGGGCGACTCTGAGTTCAAAGCCTCCCTATCAATGTAATTCTTTTACCTGATAAAAGTCTTTTGAGGTTTGCATCCCTCTTTTTCTTCTTAAGTTTATATTCGTCTTCATCAATGAGAGTGCAGTTGATCTTTATATCAAACCTTCTTTCTATATCCTTAAGCTCCTTGGTAAGTGATGACATTGCGCCGATAACATAAAGATCGACAGTGCTTACATCCTCACCTTCTGCATACGGACCATAAAGAACAGCAGCCTTCGCACCAGAAGCCCTCAACACTGCCTTGAGTGCACCCGGTAATCCGAGAGACTTTGTGATAAGATTTTTTAGTTCAGCAAAGAGCGGGGATTCTTTGTTTGCCTGAAAATACTTGAGATTCACAATCTTCTCACTATTCACGATACCCATCTTCTCGAGGTTATCAAGTTCTCTTTTCACACCAGAAGGATTTTTTCTGAGAATTGTTGCTGCCTCTCTGATATAGAATTGTTCGTCCGGGCTGTTCAGAAGAAGCGAGAGTACATCTGCCCTTATCGATGATGAGAATAAACTCTTTAACATTACTTAGTTTATACCACAATAGATTCTATTTGTCAACAAAAAAATCACATTTAAGAACAGGAAATGCATTTTAGTGAACAATTGTTGTTTAATGCTGTTTTTTGAACAACTGTTCTGAAATTGTGAACTGTCACTTTGCTATCCATATAACCTTATCATCTTTCTGACCCTTCTGAGATTATGGGAATCATCTGATTCTTTCTTTTTCGGTGTCTCAAGAATTAAAGGGATATCCCTGAACGTTGGATAGTGAATAAACTGAAACAAACCTTTTGAACCTATCATTCCGAAACCAATATGTTCATGCCTGTCAACGCCTGATCCAATCTCTCCCTTTGAGTCATTAAGATGAATAAGTTTCAATTTGTTGATACCGATATATTTTTCTATATTATCCGAAAATTTTTGTATGCCCTTATCATCTCTGATGTCATAGCCTGCAGCAAATGCATGACAGGTATCAATGCATACACCTTTTATTAATGGTGTTTTCACGCTGTTTATAATATCTGAAAGGTTTTCTATGGTTATCGAGATGTCACCTTTCTCGCCAGCGGTATTTTCGATAATGAGTCCCGCATGCCACTGACCCATTGTCGCAACTTCATTTAATGCACGAATCGCCCTCTTCCTTGCAATACTCTCGTTACCTCCTGATGCACTTCCCGGATGAAGTATTACATAATCAGCACCGAGGGCATCAGCCCTGTCCATTTCTATTACGAGCAGGTCAATAGATTTCTTTTTGAGATTATCATCTCCTGATGCTATATTTATTAAGTACGATGTGTGGATATACACAGGTGAGACATCAAAATGTGTTTTCTTTGATTCAAATAGTGCTGCTTCTTCTTGAGAAATAGATTTTACAGCCCATTCCCTGGGGTTATGAGAAAATATCTGTAACGTATTGCATCCAAGGGCATGAGCCCTCCCTACACTCCGATGTAATCCTCCTAGAATAGAGGTATGGACACCAAGCCTGCGCAACATTTTTTCCTCTCAGGATCTCTATCTTGACAATTCCTTGATTGTATACCCAAAATGACAATCTTCCCAGTTACAATTTTATATATGTACCCGTTCAGAAATGTAAAAATATCATTAAATTTTATTTGACAAACCTTCATCTACGTGATAACTTTAATTTCAGAAATGCGAACAAAAGGAGGTGAAATCTATGGCCTGCAAACCGGGACATAAGGAGCCCAAAAAGACTGCTAAGAAAACAGCTGCGAAAAAGAAAAAAAAGTAAGGGCTATTTCTTTATTCCCTCTCGGGCGATCGCTATTTTGCCTGTCCTGACAAACTCCTTTATGCCCATGGGCTTAAGGAGTTCGACAATGGCTTCTATTTTCTTTTCGTCTCCTGTCACTTCTATAGTGTAAGTCTTCTGGCCTGAATCTACAACCCTACCCCTGAATATCTCTGTAAGTCTGAGAACTTCTGCCTTATCTTCCTGTCGCGGTGCAACTTTTATAAGCACCATTTCACGCTCGACATGATCGAGCTCTGTCATATCCACTACCTTAATGACATCTATGAGTTTGTTGAGCTGCTTTGTTATCTGCTCTATTATCTGGTCATCACCACTTGTCACTATGGTCATAACTGATATCTGAGGGTCTATCGTCTCTCCCACAGAGAGGCTCTCAATGTTATACCCCCGACCGCTGAAGAGACCTGCAATCCTCGAGAGAACCCCGAATTTATTCTCGACAAGTAGTGAAATCGTGTGTCTCATTTTATTTCACAGCCTTTAGCTTCTTTTCAGGTTTTTCTTTCTGTTCCTCAAACATCATCTGGTCTATCGCTGCACCTGCGGGAACCATCGGATAGACTTTTTCCTTCCAGTCGATGATGAAATCCATAAACACAGTTTTCTTTATCTTAAATGCCTCCTTGAGAACAGGCTCGACCTCACTCGGTTTTGTTGCCCTGAAGCCAACGGCACCGTAGGCTTCTGCTACCTTCACAAAATCAGGGACAACGTCGAGATGGCTATACGAGTATCGTTCATTAAAGAAAAGCTCCTGCCACTGCCTGACCATGCCGAGATAGTGATTATTAAGTATAGCGACCTTTACAGGCAGGTTATTGATCACAGCGGTTGCGAGTTCCTGGATATTCATCTGTATACTCCCATCTCCTGCTATATCAATCACAAGCTTATTAGGATGTGCAAACTGTGCACCGATCGCTGCGGGGAAACCATACCCCATAGTACCGAGACCACCTGATGTCAGAAGGGTTCGAGGTTTATCGAATTTATAGAACTGCGCTGTCCACATCTGGTTCTGGCCTACTTCAGTGGAAATTATTGCATCACCCTTGGTAAGTTCATAAATTTTTTCCACAACAAATTGTGGCTTTATCACCTCATCTCTATAAGTATATGTCATTGGTCTTTCCTGTCTCCATTCATTTATCTGTCTCAGCCATGCCTTTCGAACTTCGCCCCATTGCTCCTTCACCTCTTCTTTCAGAACCTTGTTCAAGACAGTAAGAACTCTTTTTACATCACCTACTATTGGGACATCCACGCGCACATTCTTTCTGATAGATGTCGGATCAATATCTATATGGATTATCTTTGCCTCAGGTGCAAAAGCATCAATCTTACCAGTCACCCTGTCATCAAATCGCATACCTATTGCAATCAGCAGGTCAGCACCTTGAACTGCCTTATTTGCATAATAGGTCCCATGCATGCCAAGCATACCAAGTGAGAGTGCATGTGTGCCAGGGAAAGAACCAAGTCCCATCAAGGTCATTGTGACAGGTACTTCTGCATACTCTGCTAATTCTCTGAGCTCCTTTGAACCCCCGGAAAGTATGACACCTCCACCAGCAACGATAACTGCTTTCTTGGATTTTGCAATCAGATGTGCAGCCTGAGTTATCATCCATTTATTGCCTTCATACGTTGGTTTATAGCTCCGTATGTCTATCTCTGGCCAAGTAAACTCTGCTTTTGATACTGTCACATCCTTTGGAAGGTCTATAAGTACAGGGCCGGGACGGCCTTCACGTGCTAAATAAAATGCCTCTTTTACAATCCTCGACAGGTCTTTTACATCCTTTATAAGATAATTATATTTTGTACATGGTCTTGAAATACCGACTATGTCAGCCTCCTGAAAAGCATCATTCCCAATAAGCATAGTTGGCACTTGTCCGGAGAATACAATAAGGGGAATAGAATCCATTGAGGCTGTGGCTATCCCTGTTATGGTGTTTGTTGCACCTGGTCCTGATGTCACAAGAGCAACACCAACCTTGCCCGATGCTCTTGCGTAGCCATCTGCTGCATGAACAGCCCCCTGTTCATGTCTTGTGAGAATTAACTGTACTTCTTTATTGTCATAAAGGCTGTCAAATATATTAAGCACAACACCACCTGGATAACCGAATATATGCTTTACGCCCTCTTTTTTAAGAGACTCAATTAATATCTCAGCGCCTGACATCTTCACGATACTTTCTTTCTCCTCTAAATGACTATTAATTTTACCATAAAAAGGGAAATTACTTCATTACCGCCCCACTTCCTGCAGAACTCACCATCCTTGCATATCTTGAAAGGTATCCTTTCTTTATCTTTGGCTCTGGAGGCTTCCATTTGCTCAGTCTCTCTTTAATCTCCTTATCCGAAAGCATCAGATCGATTTTCCTCTTCGGTATATCTATCTTTATTCTATCACCATCCTTGATTATCGCGATAGTCCCGCCTTCCATTGCTTCAGGAGATATATGACCTATACACGGTCCCCTTGTGCCTCCTGAAAACCTGCCATCTGTAATAAGGGCAACTGATTCGCTTAATCCCATCCCTGCAATGGTTGCTGTTGGAGAAAGCATCTCCCTCATTCCAGGTCCTCCTTTTGGACCCTCATACCTGATCACTACAACATCCCCTGCCTTTATCTTTCCGTTAAGAATTGCCTTCATGCCATCTTCTTCTGAATTGAAAACTTTTGCCACACCTTCAAAACTCATCATATTCTTACTCACTGCAGACTGTTTCACTACAGCGCCATCAGGTGCGAGGTTTCCACGGAGTATGGCAATTCCCCCCTCTTTATGATGGGCTTTGTTTAATGGTCTTATCACATCTTCATCTGTAATCACTGCTGTATCTGCTATTGAATAGATGCTCTTGACGCTCACAGTGATAGTATCATGTACCTTTTCCCTGAGCCTATTAAGAACTCCTGGTATTCCTCCTGCATAATCAAGGTCTTCGAGGTAGTTCTTGCCTGCCGGGAGCATATCACAAATATGTGGTGTTGTTCTGCTTAAATGATCAAAGGTATCGAGTTGCAAATCAACACCTGCATCATGAGCTATTGCAGGGATATGAAGTACTGTATTTGTTGAACCTCCAAGCGCAAGATCAACCATTATTGCATTCTCAAATGCCTTCCTTGTCATTATCTTTCTTGGAGTAATATTTTTCTTTATTAACTCAACAATACGTCTACCGCTTTCAAAGGCAATTCTCTTCTTGTTCGCAGATACCGCAAGCGAAGTGGCACATTTTGGAAGGCTCATCCCGAGGGCCTCTGTCACACATGCCATTGTATTTGCAGTATACATCCCCTGACACGAACCAGCACCTGGACAGGCACATTCCTCAAGGGCCTCAAGTTCTTCATCATTTATCAAACCCTTCTTATATTTACCGATTGCCTCAAAGGTATCATTGACAAGCGAAAGCCTTTTCCCTTTAAGACGGCCAGAGAGCATTGGCCCTGCGGTAACAACTATTGAAGGAATATTAATCCTTGCAGCAGCCATGAGCATGCCAGGTGTAATCTTATCACAGTTTGTGAGAAGCACAAGCCCGTCAAACTGATGCGCCTCTGTAATTGCCTCAACAATATCAGCAATGAGTTCCCTTGATGGAAGTGAATAATGCATGCCTTTATGTCCCATTGCAATCCCGTCACATATACCGGGAATCCCGAAAAAGAACGGGTAACCACCGCCGGTATGTACGCCCTTTTCTATAAATCTCTCAAGATCCCGCATCCCTATATGGCCAGGGATTATATCGGTAAAGCTCGTTGCTACACCAATAAACGGTTTACTCATCTCTGTCTTCGGGACACCAGTAGCATAAAGGAGTGCCCTATGGGGAACCCTCTCCAGTCCTTCCTTAATGATCTTGCTTCTCACTATGACCCCCTTTTTCTCAAAAGCAGTTAGTTGTCAGTTATTAGCTGGTATTTAACTTTTAACTTTTTATTATTTTCTTCTCAGTTTGAGTGACTCTTTTTATAATTTCTTACAAGTTCTGCCATTCTGTCTTTCTTAAGGAGTTTCTGCTTTTGTATCCTTTTCCTTTCAATCTCTTCCTCCGAGGTAAGATATCGTTTGTTGTCAAACTCCTCAAGGAGATTCTCAAGATCTTTGTGCTCTTCAGTAAGCCTCCTGAACTCCTCATTTTCTCTTTTTAACAGCTCGACAATCTCTTGTTCTTTCAATTCTCCCTCCTATTTTTTGAAAAATATCATATTTTTAAAACAAAAACAATCCTAAACATTCCTATTTCCCTATTATATGCTCTGATAGTTTGTATGAATTCTCTATACAGTCATTCACACCAATTCCGCGATAAGAGTTGCCGGTGAGATAAAGTCCTGTGTGCCTGCTCATGATCCCTTCAATTGTCTCAAGCCTTTTCAGATGTCCAACGGAATATTGCGGTATCCCCATTTCATGACTATATACCTTTACAAAATCTGGCTGTGCTTTTATACCCATGATAGTCTTCAGCTCATCCATAACCATGGTTATCAATCTGTTTTCATCCTGCATTGCAAGTTCTGATGCCCGTGCGCCTCCCAGCATACTCCTGAAAAGCACATAACCCTCTGGAGCTCTGTTAGGGAATATGCTTGAATCCCACAGTGTCCCAAGTATCTTCCTGCCTTCTCTGTAAGGCACAAGAAAACCAAATCCATCGGGTTGTGTTATCTTCTCCTTTCTAAACCCGAGACACACAACTGAAATCGAAGGATAGAACATACCATTAAGAGCTAAAGATAGTTTCTTATCAAAGTCCTTCACAATCTTTGACGCAACATGGGCAGGAGTTGTAATCACAACTGCCTCTGCCTCAATTTTTGAATTATCAGAGAGATACACAAGATAGTTGTTTGCCTTTCTGTCAATCGAGATTACTCTACTGCTCGTCCTAAGCCTTTCTACCAGATAATTTCTCAGAGTAGTAATAATCACTTCCATTCCATCATAAAATGAAGATAGAACACCGCCAGGACCTGGCCCCACTTTTTTCCCGGTTTTCTTCGCTTCTTTCTGAAGTTTCAGCATTGCCTTTATGAGGCTACCGTATTTCTTTTCGAGCTCATATATTCTCGGGAAACAACTCCTGAGGCTCATCGTTTCAGGATCACCTGCATATACGCCTGATGCCATCGGGTCAATGAGTTTTTCATATGCCTCTCGGCCAAGTCTCCTTCTTGCAAAGTTTGCAAGCGTCTCATCATCTTCTTTACCCTTTGGTACAAAGATTTCGTATATAATCCTCAGCCTGCCATAAAGGCTTAGAAGATTCGAAGAAAAAAATGAAGCAGGTGATTCAGGTAAAAGATGGAGTTTCCTGTCAGAAAATATATACCTTTTCCTTGCAGCATCACTGCTTCTCAGAGGAGCGAGTCCAAGTTTTGCAGTAAGTTTAAGGGTCATTGGTCTGTTATCTAAGAAACCGTTTACACCACTTTCGCATAGAAAACCGTCTACCCTATCAGTCCATATCTTGCCCCCTGCTCTTTTTTCGGACTCAAGGACGATAATATCTAACGCGGGATCTCTCTCGAGGAGAAAGTAGGCTAAAGAAAGACCGGAAATTCCTCCGCCGATAATAATCAATCTCATTTTATATCCACCCTATCTCCTGTACACCCCTTATCACTATATCTTTTAATGCCTCAATAAATAGCGAATGTGTATTCAAAGAATCTACTCTCTTAAGCGTCATCCCCTTCTTTTGGGCCATATCTTTATATAATATATCTATCTCGTACAGTGTCTCAATATGGTCTGAAACAAAACTTATGGGGACTACAAGAATATTCCTGTATCCCCTTTCAGCGAACTTTTCAAGCATTTCTTCTGTTGAGGGTTCAAGCCATTTCACAGGGCCACTTCTGCTCTGATAAGACAGATGCCATTCTATATTGATTTTTTTTACGACCTCTTTTATCGTCTCCTGTATCTGGTGTACATATGGGTCTCCCTCAGCGATAAAGCTCACCGGAAGGCTATGGGCACTGAAGAGAACATGGACATTCCTCCTTCCTTCAAATCCCCCCTTACCCCCCTTTTCTAAAGGGGGGATGGGGGGATTACTTGAAAAATTCTGATTGAACGATTCAATGCCCTTTTTAATTACATCCACAAGTGCATCTATATATAAAGGATGGTCAAACCACGATGAGATACAAAAAATTTCCACAGGATAACCTGACACAATTTCTTTGAAGTTCGAAAGTGCAGAGCCTGTTGTTGCACGTGAATAATGAGGATACAGGCTCAGTGCAATAAGCTTTTTTATGCCATCATTACAGATTTCGGGAATCACTTCCTCTATAAAAGGATGCCAATAACGCATCCCTACATAAACCTTAATCCCCCCTCGCCCCCCTTTACTAAAGGGGGGATGGGGGGATTGCAGCAGTGATGAGTTAAGTGACTCCTCGAGGGCTTTTGCCTGTGCAGTGGTGATATCAAGTATTGGAGACTTCCCTCCTATCAGGCTATATATTTTTTTTGTATTTTGTGCGCGAAGACTTGATATCAACCATGCAATAGGCTTTTGAAGAAACGAAGGACCAAGTTTAATAATACCCCTGTCAGAAAAAAGATTATAGAGGAAGGGCCTCACTGCTTGAAGGGAATCAGGCCCACCGAGGTTTAAGAGTAATACGCCTATGGTATTTTTTTCAGTTTCACCCAAATCCTTAATCCTGATTCTTTATAGTTAAAAATCTTTAGGCTGTATCTTTATTGAATAAGTATACCACATTGTTCCCCTATATCAGGAACGTCTTATTCGAGACTAAATATGACTCAATCTATGGACTGCCTTGACTAATGCAATAACGTTTTTCACAGGTGTTTCAGGAAGCACTCCATGTCCCAGATTAAAGACGTGGCCTCTTGCAACCTCTCCTTTCCATAATATGTCTTTAACCCTCTCTTCAATATCTTCCTCTGAAAGAAAAAGTGCACAGGGGTCAAGATTTCCCTGAACAACAACCTTTTTACCGAGCTTTTTTATTGCATCAGCTATATCAATCCTCCAGTCAATTCCAACAATATCTGCACCCGATTTCTTGACCTCGTGAAGAATTCCTGCACAATTATTTACAAAATAGATTATCGGGAGCCCTTCTCTCTTCAATTCATAAATTATTTTCTTCACATAAGGAAGTGCGAAATTTTTATAATCAATGGGCGAAAGCATCCCTGCCCATGTGTCAAAGATTTGTAATGCCTGAGCACCTGCCTTTACCTGAGCAGAGAGGTATAAAATAAGAGTTGCAGTCAATTTCTCCATGAGATAATCAAATAGTCTTTTGTTCTGGAACATCATCTTTTTTGTCTGGAGAAAATGTCTTGAGCCTCCACCTTCAATCATGTATGTTGCAAGTGTAAATGGTGCACCTGAAAACCCTATAAGAGGCACTTTATTTTTAAGCTTTTCTCTCAGAATCTTTATCGACTCAAGAATAAAGGGCATGTCAACTTCCGCATCTGGAATAATCAACCTGTCAACAGCAGATTTATTTCTTATGGGCTCACTAAATACAGGGCCATCTTTATCTGAAAACACAAGTTGCATACCCATTGCTTCAACAGGAATGAGAATGTCTGAAAATAGTATTGCTGCATCAACTCCAAGGATATCAACAGGTTGAATAGTAACCTCTGCAGCAAGTTCAGGTGTCTTACAAAGTGCAAGAAAGTCAATATTTGCACGTACTGCCTGATATTGAGGAAGGTATCTTCCTGCCTGACGCATGAGCCATACCGGTGTGTACTCAACTTTCTCTCCTCTACATGCCCTTAGAAAAATGTCGTTCATAATACCCCCTAGTTTTAATTTTTAATTTCTAATTTCTTTTTTCTTAGCTTCAAAGGCATATATCCACAGAACGGTTCTTCTTCAAGATAATCTCCGTAGACTGAATATGCTCTTGCACGGCATCCCCCGCAGACAGTTATGTACTCGCAAGAACCACATTTTCCTTTATAGGATTTAAAGTCACGGAGTTCTCTAAAAAGCTCTGAGTTTTCCCATATCTCTCTCAATGATTTTCCCTTAAGATTTCCTGCAGGTTTTGGAAAGTAGCTGCATGGAAGCACGTTGCCATCAACATCTATGAGACAAATAAGTTGCCCTGCGATACAGCCTTTTGCACCACCTGTCGAGAATTTCAGCGTCCTTCTCTCAAGTTTAACTCCCTCTTCTTTTGACTTTTGCAGGACTACCCTGTAGTAATGTGGTGCGCACGTTGCCCGTACAAGTATATCTTTCTCATCTTTTTCCATCTGATAATGCCACTCGATGATTTCTTCATAATCTTCCTTTGAAATCAACTCATTCATTATCTCCTCACCCCTGCCGGTCGGAACTATCATGAACATATACCATGCAGATGCTCCGAGCTCTTTTGCGAGTTTATATACTTTTGGAATCTCTTCCTGATTTCTCTTTGTAAAGGATGAATTAATGATGAATTCAATGCCATGATTTTTAAAATATCTTGCTGCACGTATACTTCCATCAAAGGCGCCTTTTTGATTTCTGAAATCGTCATGCACATCTTCTATTGAGCCATCAAGACTCAGTGATACGATCTTTATTCCTGATGTTTTTATCTTATCGCAGATATCATCTGTCACAAGTGTCCCATTTGTCGCAAGGCACATCCTGAATCCTTTATCTCTGCCGTATTGCGCAATATCAAATATATCTTTTCTGAGAAGTGGCTCACCTCCTGAAAGAACCACGACAGGCTTTACATAACCTGCAATTTCATCAATAATCCTGAATGCCTCTTTGGTGGAGAAATCAGGATGGTCTTTTACTTCCAATTCGGATGAAGAGCGGCAATGAATACACCTGAGATTGCATCTCCTCGTCATTTCCCATGCAATCCATTTAGGTACAAATTCCATTATATCTCTGCCTCTACCAGCTTTTCCTTATCTTCATGGACTTGAAGAGACAGAAAGACCCGTTCTTCTATCGCACTGAGCATGGGGTGAAATGTTGACGCATCGAGTGCAGAAATTGCAGCTGCACCGTACCGGAAGGCAAGATTCTGTGCCTCTTCATTAGTTAATTTGTCTATCTTGTTAAAAACAAGGAGTTTCTTTTTCTCAGACAGATGAAGTTCTTCAAGTATCTTCTCCACAGATTCTATCTGTTGTTCAAAACGGGGGGTTGATGCATCAACAAGATGGAGTAATAAATCTGCATCTTCAAGTTCCTCAAGTGTTGCCCTGAAAGCTGCCATAAGGTCTTTAGGGAGATTTCTTATGAAACCAACAGTATCTGTGACAATAACATCCCTCTCTCGAGGAAACCTCAAACGTCTGCTCGCAGTGTCAAGGGTTGCAAACACTTTGTCCTCAACAAATACAGAGCTTTTTGTAAGAGCATTAAGAAGTGTTGATTTCCCTGCATTGGTATACCCAATAATTGAAACAATCGGGATATGTTGCTGTTGGCGTTTATGTCTCCTCTGACGTCTTGCCTCGCTGAGGGATTTAAGTTCCTTTTCGAGAATGTGTATCCTGTCACGTACCCGTCTTCTGTCTATCTCGAGTTTCATCTCTCCAGGTCCTCTGCCACCTATCCCACCCATTAAACGGGACATGGCGGTTCCTTTTCCTGTGAGCCTTGGAAGTCTGTATTTGAGCTGTGCGAGTTCAACCTGTACCTTACCATCCTTGCTATGTGCGCGTCGGGCAAATATATCAAGGATAAGCTGCGTGCGGTCTATCACCTTGAGTTCAGTAGTCTCGGCTATTGCCTTTATCTGCGATGGACTGAGATCCTGATCAAATATCAGAAGTGTTGCACCCATATTCATGGCATTAATCACAAGCTCTTTAAGCTTGCCTTCACCCATCAGATATTTCGGGTTAATTTTATTGAGCCTTTGTATAACGCTGTCAAGGACATGCACATTACTTGATCGGGCAAGCTCCTTCAGATCTTCTATAGAGTCCTCTTGCTCGTATTTTGGTCTTGCAGAAACACTTACCAATATCACCCTTTCCCGCATATCTCTCTGGTCAAAGGTGATCGCCCTTTCCATCTCTTCTTCAAGAGATTCTATAAAAGTATCAACATCCAGTTTAAATTCATAGAAATTATCCGGAGGTAAAACCTCTATTACTTTTTCCGACCCCTTAGGCATGAGATGTGCCAAATAGATTATTCCTGGCAATCCATCTTTTGCACTTATTGCAGCAATCAGGTCAAACCTTAATAAGGCGAGGTCTGTAAAGTCATCCTTATTAAGAGGCTCTTCTTTCAGGTGGGTATGCACAAGTCTGAGTCCTCTTAATGCCCTTCTTCCTACAGGATACTCCTCAAGAGGGGGAACAATGATTCCCTTTGCATTTCCAACAATTACATGGGTAATTGCGCCGTCTCTATCAATGAGTACCCCTATCTGACGGCCTATTTCAGAAGAAAGTTCTGTAAGATATTTTGCGAGCTCAGGGGTAACGATCTCACGGTGTACCTTTCTCCGATAAATTCTCTCAAGCGAGTTAAGGTAGCTGGCCTTGAGACCTGTTAGATTTCCGTAAAGTGCTGGTATTTATACCCTCCGTATACTTCTATTATAGCACAACTTTTTACTAAACAAACCTGCAAAAAACTAATATTATAAATCATTCACAAATTATAGTTATAATGCAGGTCATAGCATTTTCGCTCATTCTCGATCCCGATTAGCTATCGGGATCTCCGAGGTAAATTCTGACAAAGACAGAATTTAAAACCGCTCAAATACAAGACCTGCATTATTTTACTATTGCTTTATGGATAATTGATATTATTGTGTATTAAAAAAAAGGGAGGATCTTATGAAGGTTATCTCTGAAAAAACCATCAATAGAAAGACTTTGCAGCTAGTGCAGGGAGATATTACAGAAAGAGATGTAGATGCAATAGTAAATGCAGCTAATTCATATCTTCAGCACGGTGGCGGAGTTGCAGGGGCAATTGTAAGAAAAGGCGGACAGATAATACAGGAAGAAAGCAACAAAATTGGCTTTGTCCCTGTAGGCAATGCTGCCATTACTGGAGCAGGCAAGCTTCCCTGTAAGTATGTAATCCATGCAGTCGGCCCGAGAATGGGTGAAGGAGATGAGAACAATAAGTTAAAAAATGCGGTTCTGAACAGCCTGCGACTCTCATCAGAAAAAGGGTTAATGAGTATCTCTCTCCCTGCAATAAGCTCGGGTATATTTGGGTTTCCAAAGGATAGATGCGCAGAGATATTGGTAAGAGAGGCATTAAATTATATAAAGGAAAATCCAAAGAGCAGTCTTGAGTTGATTGAATTCTGTGTCTATGATGACCTCACAATGGAATACTTCAAAAAAGAGTTTGACAAGATCAGTTAAAAGGTATTATCTCAAGATAATGAGGTTGTGAAAGAGATATTTATGGAGATTATTTATTGTACTGAATACTTATTTCGTAAGAAATACTTGCATGGTCAGAAGCAAGCAATTCGCTTTTTCCGTTACACACAAGTTTTCCTTTTCCCGACTTCTTATGGTTTTTAATCATATCATTAATTACTGAGGTCAAATCAAACCCACCGTTACTGCAGCCTTTTATCATGCATTCCATATTAAAATAGGCATAATTCGTTGGGATGACATTCACAATACGCACCATGAGAACCGGATTTGCTCCTTTCTGATAGTAAGTCATATGAATTACTATGTTTGAAACTTTAGGAAAGCGTTCTGAAACCAGCCCGGCAGCAACTCTTCGTTGTTTGTTCAGCTCTACCATTTCCATATAATTTTGTCTGTGTGCCATTTTCCCCTTCACAATATAAAAAGTCCCCCTGCAGAGCAGGGGGACTTTTGCAGTCAATTAGAGCTTCACTACATTGATTGCCCTGGGACCTTTTGGGCCCTTTTCAGTTTCAAAGCTGACTGAATCACCTTCAGCAAGGGACTTAAATCCGTTGCCCTGGATGGAAGAATAGTGGACAAAAAAATCACTGCCGTCTTCGTCTGTGATAAAGCCAAAGCCCTTAGACTCATTGAACCACTTTACTGTTCCGTTAGCCATCTCTTTTACCTCCTTACTTATAAACTAAAATTTCAGATTGAACATATGCATAATAAAAAAGGGCCGCAAAGCTAAAAGTCTTTGCGGCCCTTACAGTGACAAAAACTTCTGAAACTTCAATAAAAGATTACCATGCAGGAGAATAAAATGTCAATATTTATTTCTAAGGATTGAGCATTCTCCTTGTTTTTTATGATATAATGTCGAAAAATCAAGGAGGTCACATTGGCAAAACACGCTGGAGCATATAGAAGTGATAAACGAAGAAAAGAACTGTCCCGCCTGAAAAAGCAAGAAGAAAAAAGACAGCGACGTTTGAGCAAAAAAGACAGTACCGAACAGGAGAGTGAAATGACAGATTCAGAGGGCAAAGACAGGGAACAAGAAAATTAAATCGATATGAATTTGCTTTATAGTCTTGTGATAAGTTTCAGTAGTATCAAAAATTATTTTTGTACAGCTCAAAACTTTATACCATCTTAATTGGGAAAGGTTGTTTTTGACAGATGAGGCCGGTAATGTACTATCTCCAGTATCTTTTTCTGTACCTCTTCAGGCGTCATGATAGAACCACCGAGTCTCCCATAAAATAAAACATCAGATCTCCCATTAACTGCCAGTCTCACATCCTCAACCATCTGGCCAGCATTCATTTCTATTGTAAGAAAACGCCTGTTTTCTCCTGCGAGTATAGATAGTTCTCTTTCAGGAAACGGAAAGAGCGTAATCGGTCTAAAAAGACCTACTTTAAAGCCTTCACGCCTGAGCCTCCTTACAGAAGACAGAGCAATCCTTGCAGCAATGCCAAAGGCAACAACTAAAACCTCCGATTCTTCAGTAAAATAGCTCTCAAATTTCACCTCTCTATCTTTCATCTTTTTGTATTTTTTCTGTAGCAGATTATTTCTCATCTCGAGTTCACCCTCTCCCATATAAAGGGATTTTATCACCCGTGGTTCCCTGCCTTTGCATCCATCAAGTATCCAGTCCTTTTCAGGAAGTTCTGGTTTTGTGTACGGCGTTGGATAAAAAGGTTCCATCACCTGGCCGAGCACACCATCTCCGAGTATCATCACAGGATTTCTATATTCCTCTGCCTTATCAAAGGCGAGCATGGTAATATCCCATAACTCTTGCAGGTTGTAAGGTGCATAGACGAGTAGCCTGTAGTCGCCGTGTCCTCCACCTTTGACTGCCTGAAAATAATCTGCCTGACTGCCTGAGATATTTCCGAGACCAGGTCCGCCTCTTTGAATATTCACTATCACCGCAGGGAGCTCTGAACCCGCAAGGTAGGATATACACTCCTGCTTCAGGCTCATTCCAGGACTGCTTGAAGAGGTCATTGCCCTTGCACCTGCTGCAGATGCACCATAGACAATATTTATTGCAGCAAGCTCACTTTCAGCCTGAATAAAGACACCCCCTACCTCTGGCATCCTCCTCGCCATATATTCAGGTATTTCATTCTGAGGAGTTATTGGATATCCTGCATAGAAGCGACAGCATGCCTGAATTGCAGCCTCTGCAATTGTTTCATTGCCTTTCATGAGAACTTTTTTATTCATGCTCGAAAATTATACCACAAAAATCTCAATCTGTTCAGTGAGTTCACAAAAAATCACTTTTTTACCTTCTCATTTGAATTAAAATATTACAATAAAAACAAACAGGAGGTAAAACATGTCAGACAAAAGCCTTGAACAGTTAGTCATGTTAGCTGAGATAACGGCAAAAGAGGTATCAGATGGACAATTAACCTTGATGAGATTCGAAAACGGATGGAAGGTAATGTTTGGCATTCCGATTCTTAATCCCGAGGAGAGCGAAAAGGTTCTGCATTATAAAGAATTCACCACCCTTAAAAATGCTCTGCGTCATTTGGTTGGTGAGGTGTAATGTTTGAGCATTTATCTTTATCTATTGAGGTAACTGTCTTTGAGTGGCATTCAAAATTGTTCTTCTTAAGAATTTCTTGAGATTATTCTTTCTGAGATGCTGAAAGCATTAGGAAGTGGTTAGGATTTACGGTTAAAAAAGTGTAAATTTTAATTAAAGAACAAAGTAAAAATTTTGAAAGCTATCTTAAATTTAGTTTATGACTCTAAAAATAAACGTGGGGACTCTGTCAAATAATGCCGAGCACTACCAATGCACAAACAGGAACTGGAATTGAACCGTTCACTACCCATGTATTTCTTGAGGTAGCTCCTGATTTTGGCTTCCATTCTTTGCCGTCAAAACTCCATATATTTGATGATGTGGCTCCTGATTTTGGTTTAAGTTCTTTACCGTTCCATATATATGTATTTGAAAGAGTAGCCCCTAATTTTGGTTTCAGCTCTCTCCCATCCCAGATATAGGTATTCTTAAGAATTGCCTTAGATTTAGGTCTTAACTCCCTTCCATCAAAAACCCATATATTCTCAAGTTTAGATCCTAATTTTGTTTTTATTTCATTGGCATTCCAAACGTAAGTATTTGATAGGGTTGCATCTAATTTTGGTTTAATTTCTGCTGCGTTTAATACACTCGACAAAAAACAAGATAAAATAAAGAGTAGAAAAATTAATTTCTTATGGAGTTTTGACATCTTTTCTTACTCTCTTACTAAAGAATAATCAAATAATTCATCTAAAATAGTTGAGCTGGCCATCCCATTGACTAAAACAAGCCCATTCGGAGTGAAGCGAATTTCTAATCGATTCGGCATAGCCATGATTTCTGTTTTAAGAGCTTGGTAACGAGGAGTTAAGAAATGAAATCTTTTATTAAAAGAGCCGACCCATGGTCTTGAGAAGTCTGCGAGTTCTCGGCGATATGGCCCATCGATAAGAAGGTCTGAAACTGAAACTAATTCATGCCACTCCTTCGTGGTTGATTTTTGAATCTCCTCTAAGACATAACCTGTGAAGGTTACAACTGATAACCCAGCATTCTTCATTAGCCGTCCCAATGCTGCTAAAGGCTTTGCTTGTGCAAAGGGTTCACCGCCGAGAAATGTTACACCTTCAACATCAGGTCCATTTAAGATCCTCTCAGCGAGTTCTTCTACAGAAACTTTTTGCCCTCCATTCTCATCCCATGTTTCAGGTACTGCACAGCCAATACATCGAATTGGGCACCCTTGCACCCAGAGGCAAGCCCGCTTACCAGGGCCTTCGGCTTTTGTTACTGACAGAAATCTATGGATATTCAGAAACATGCTCACAAATCCACTACACGACCTGACAATCCATCAGGTTGTTGATTATTTTGAATAGGAGACGCAAATGCAAGTGTTTTAATGCGCTCCATGTGATGCGACTTTAACCCTAGTATTTCACCAAAATGATCAACCGATTTAAAGCCACCTTGCTTCTGAAGCGAAACTGCCCTTTTTGCGAGAACAGGGCCGACACCAGGCAAAGCGGCAAGTTGTACTTCAGTGGCAGAATTTAAATTAAGTAGCTTGTTCTCAACTATCGGCGGAGGCACTGGTACATCAGCAACAGAATTATTTGTTATTGAAGAAACTGGCGGTATTTGCTGCAGCTGTATAGGCGGCACCACTACTTCAGTTTTATTTGAGGTATATTTCGAATGGGCTGCTTGAAGTGGAGTAGTGGCTTCCTCCCCAAAGTCTGAAGAAGTTTTATTGCGACTTATTGAAGCTGTGGTATCGTCGCTTGCTTTTCTCAAAGTTTTATCAGTGCTGATTGGTTTAACAGTTCTTGAGGATGCTTTTTCATTCTTAGAAAAAACCTTGTCACCACTCTTTGAACGAATAAGCTTATAGCCACCAAAAATAAATAGTCCTGCCAAGATAAAACCCATTACTGGACTTTTTGGAGTTCCTTTAATTACATCATCAAACTCGCTCCCCAATGCAATAATGCCAAAAATCAATAGTATCCATCCAAATACTTTTTTCATGTATTTCTCCCTTGAATTGATTGGTCTTGCTGAAGATCAAGATGGACTGTCTGTTCCTCATAATATTCTGGAGTATAAGAGGATGTATAAGCTTCAGCATCGAGGAGTTCTTCCAAAACCCGTATGTAATCAGTACATGCCTTACCCTTGATCCCTTGTGTTTCAGCCTGAATTCGCCCATCAGGATAAATCCTTATTTGAACTCTTTTCTTCATAAATGCCTCCCTCAAAAATCTATTACCCGTTTGCCAGCTGAGGTAGAAGACCCCTTATAAGTTTTCAATAGCGCTTTAATCTTCAATCTTTCGACTTGATGAGGCTGTAAATTTAAAAGGTGCCCTATCTCTTCAAAAGTGCTAAATCCTCTTAACTTTGTTCTCTCTTCGACTATTTTTTGAGCACCGGATAGATTTATACCAGGGAGCTTTAACAATTCGTCAATAGTAGCACTATTCAAATCAATGTCTTTTTCATTCTGGAGAGTTTTTGGTATAGTGGGTGCGTCTAATGCATCATCAAGTGACATGAATGATTGTGGTTCAGCAGTGGCCTTGGGTGGCGGTGTTGGCGAAGTTTTTATTTGAGGTGGCGCTGTCGGTATAAGTGCTTCCAACTCCGGTGTCTGCAGAAAAGGTTGCCAATCCGTCATCCCCTGCCTCCATGCGAAAGATTCGGAGGGCACAATCTGACCAGATGCCAACATGCCCTTTATCGCATTTATTTCGTAAGGTCCAAATTGACTCCCCGAAATAGAGATATACCAAACTGTAGAAGCATTAGACGATTGCTCCATAGGAATGCCATTTACATACGCGGTTTTTATTCTATTTATAAATTGAATAATTGCCTCATTCTTTTCCTTGTTATTAATTACCTCTATATGGTTACCCGCTCCTAATTCAATTTTATTCTTAAGAAAGCCTCCAATTTTTGCAGAAGCAATTAACTTCGAATATTCTACTGCTTTGGGTTCTTCGTTAATGTTTCTCCAATATATTCTTTTTGTTGTAAATGCAAACCCATCCTTTGCGTGCCTCATTATTGAAGTCTCATCAAAAATTGCAATAAGAAGCTCATCAAGCTGAGGCTTTAAGTAAGTACTTTTGGCACCTGAATAGATAGTTGAAGAGATATCTGGAAATATATGAATTCTACTGGTAGCATTAATAAGATTATGAAATGATTCCAATACATATTTCTCTATAGTATCTGGTTTCCGCTGATATATCTTTTGCCAATCCACCTTTTTTCGCCACTTTACCGAACAAGCAACGTCAATACTATAGTATGAAAGACAAAAATAGAGAGATTTGCCAGAAAATAAGAGAAATTCGAAAATCAATGAAATTAACCCAAAGTCAGTTTGCAGAGATCTGTAATCTAAGCGAAGATAGAAAGATGCGTAACAATTCCTACTATTAAAACCCTATACAAAATTACAAGAAACCTCAAAATGCCAGTTGAAACATTATTATCTTCTTCTTATAAAGAAAAGTACTGCGAAGGCTTATCTGACGAATTGACATCTCTTGTTAATTACCTCAGAACGCGATCCATTGAAGATATCAAACTAATTCATCAGATAGCTGTCAAAATATTCGAGAGGAAGAAATAGAATTAGTTTTTAATAGCCTTTAGATATACTCCTTTCGTCTAAAAAAAATAAACTTTTTTTTGAATATGCCCTCTAAGCAGGCCTTTTTACCTCCAGCCCCTCTATTCTCCTATAATCCTTTTCATCATACGTATATACAGTGGAAAAACCTTTTTCTAAACCCCAATAACCCATTACTGCATCAGCAAATTTGATATTTTTTTTCTTCATAGGTTCCTGTTGCCCTTTTAAAGACATCTTCCATTTCACATTTAAATTCATGGGTATTCAAAATAGCCTCTACAACTTCTCTTATAACCTTTTTCTCAAGCTTATAATATTGCTCTAAGACCCAGACAACCTCAAGAATGGCAATAGGCAAAATGTATAAAATGACTTCTTTCTGTAACTTTGGACAGTGCAATTTTAATATCGGAGGTAAAGTCGAAGGGATGTTGCAAAACAGCGGGAATACAATACAAAGCTATGTCTATATCATTGAAATCTTCTGATTTCAAGAAAGAACCAAAAAGGTAGCCAAATATAACCCTTCTGTCTTTACCTAATATTTCAGAAATCTTCTCTTTAATCTCTGATAGCATGAAAGGAGTCTATCAGATACTGAAAAAATCTGTCAAATCAACATTCTTTCTTACCCGTTGTACCCCTTCGGTTTTTTTCAAGAAGGGGCTTGGGAAAAGTTCAAAAGACACTAAGAAAATAATAATTAAGGGCTCCCGGATATTCTATCCTCTCTACGAGTCATCGACAATGGTCTTCCCGTGTGAAAAAGGTTAGCAGATATTTATGAGTTTGTCAATTTTCAACAGGCTGTCAAGACCTGACACCAAATCCCCATAAAATCCTTCCCTTTATCTTTTCTATATTGGTATACTAAAAAAGTAAAAAAGAATGGACGAGTGGCTAATAACAATGTGCTGGGGAGGATGATACAATGAATTTAATCATTGAAATCGAACAAGAAGAAGACGGGCGTTGGATTGCAGAAGTGCCAGATATTCCAGGAGCGCTTGCGTACGGTCATACTCGTGAAGAAGCCATTGCTCGTGTCAAGGCTTTATCCTTACGAGTGATAGCTGAGCGCATGGAAAACGGCGAAGCTGTTCCTGAGATGAACGATGTGTTTTCGGTAACTGCATGAGCAAATGGCCAGCAGTAAAGGCAAAAACCGTATTGGCAGCGCTGTTGCGGATTGGCTGGAGCATAAAACGTCATAAAAGTGGTTCACATCGTACGCTTTCACGCCCAAATTGGCCAGATTATGTATTTGCGTTTCATGATGATGAAGAAATCGGCCCACGCATGTTAGCTCGTATTGCAAAACATACAGGGCTTAAGCCGGAAGATTTATGAGTGCTTACAGGCTGTCAAGGCCTGGCACCAAATCCCCTCCAAAAACGGTCGCTGTGAGGCTGTCCCAAAATGTTTTTTGATTTAAGCATATTTTCTCCCTTGGTTTGGAGTTCAGCATAAAAAGTTTCCTTTTTTATTAGTAATAGTTTTTCTCGACATATAATAATATTGAGATACAAACATTTCTCTTTATATTTCCATCGGGCAGAAAGCTGAACTTCCGCTTTTAGTTAGATGTTTTGCTATCTTTCTCAAATTATGCGC
>Ga0194113_10001865_pt1 | contig 28875 bp, 26 predicted proteins | sample TA2MahC200mmetaG_FD_146193 | JGI IMG/M metagenome (GOLD analysis project Ga0194113, IMG submission 146193) | Freshwater microbial communities from Lake Tanganyika, Tanzania - TA2015017 Mahale Deep Cast 200m | ecosystem: Environmental > Aquatic > Freshwater > Lake | place: Tanzania: Lake... | reverse complement strand
GGGGATGGCATTTTCGCTTAAGACTCAAGTGCGATACATGGATTCGAGCCAATCGACGCTGGTTTCAACTGAGGGATATTCCACTCCAACCCGGTCAAAGACGCTATTTCCAGATGGTCCTTAAAATACAGGTGTATGCGTTTAAAAATTGGTGAGCAAACCTTGAAAAGGTTCAGAACCTTTTCAAGGTTTCCAAAAATTTTTTGCAAAAATAGTAAAAAAACACTTGACAAATTTCAAAAGTTATATTACAATATATGTCTAATTTGGATAATGAATAGTTTCGGGCGAGTGGTGGAACGGTAGACACGATGGACTTAATTAAATTTGAGTGCCTGGGGAGAAATCTCCAGAGTAGAACTTCTTAAATTCGGGGAAACCTAAAGGTGGAAACACTTATGGTAATCCCGAGCTAAGACTGGAATAGTTAAAGATGAGACTTGACATTTGCGTTTTAACTGTTTATAATATATATTATGAGAAAATATACTAAAGAGCAGTTGGAAAATGCTATAAAGTCAAGTTGCTCTATCCGTCAGGTTCTTGGCAAGTTGGGACTTGCACAAGCTGGTGGTAACTATACAACTATCAAACATCGAATTACTGAGTATAACATTGATACATCTCATTTCACGGGGAGAGGATGGAAAAAGGGAAATTCAACTCCTGTTGTTCGCGCTAAATCCTTAGAGGACATTCTGATTAAGAATTCCACTTATAGCAATAACTACAGACTCAAAAATAGACTCATAGCAGAAGGGCTTAAAAGAGAACAATGTGAACGATGTAACAATGTATCTTGGCAAGGGCATAAAATTCCACTTGAACTTCATCATGTAAATGGGATTTATAATGACCATTGTTTAGAAAATCTCCAGTTATTATGTCCTAATTGTCATGCTTTGACAATTAATTATAGAGCAAAGAATTCCAGTAAAGCGTAGAGGCTTGACAGGAAGCACCTAAGGCGATAGCTATGGTGAAGGGAAAGTCCAGACCACAAATCCCGATACCATCGGGAGCAGTGAAAACTGTAGTGGTACGAAAATCCATCGCCCATTATGGGTGTGAGGGTTCGATTCCCTCCTCGCCCATTGTTTCAATATCCAAACAGAAAGTTTGATTGACGCGGGGTGGAGCAGTCTGGAGGCTCGTCGGGCTCATAACCCGGAGGTCGTGGGTTCAAATCCCACCCCCGCAACCAAATTTTTTCTTACCTGATTATTTGCTAACCGATGTTAGGTCATATTCTCCTATTCCCTCCTCTTTTGTTTTGCCGGTGTAGCTCAGAGGCAAGAGCGCACGGCTCATACCCGTGTTGTCTAGGGTTCGATTCCCTACACCGGCACTTTTCATTCATGCTAAGCACAAGTCAATTTTTTCTTGTGCGCCGAATATAATTATAGATACCGCTGGCCTAATTGACGTACTCGGTATAGCCGCTGATTATCAGACTACGCTGATTTATAAATCGGTATCAGCGTGGTCTGGAAATCAGCGGCTATAGATTCCGTGCATGAAAGCTCATGAAACTCCTGTCATTAGAATTAACAAACTATCGTCCCTTTAAGCATCAGTTAATTGATTTCAATCGCGATGGTGTCATTGGAATTATCGGCCGCAACAAAAAAAGGGGGGAGATAAATATGGAAAGAAAATTAAGCCGTCGGAAATTTTTAAGGAATACGGCGATTGGCTCGGCTGCAGTTGGATTGATGTCGAGTTTATCGGATAGCGCGCTTTGGGGAGTTCCTCCACCACCTCCTCTTATTCCCATAGAACGACGTCCTTTGGGGAAAACGGGCGAAAAGGTGACGATTTTAGGGTTAGGCGGCGTCTTCTTAGTTCAAAACATTGGATTTGCGGATGCGGTAGCCATCGTCAATAAAGCGATAGACCTGGGGATAAATTATATCGACACTGCGGCGCAGTATGGCGAAGGAGAAAGTGAGCGGAGGGTGGGCGAGGTGATGAAAACCAGACGGAAAGAGGTTTTTCTCGCCACCAAAGTGCTTATGCGCACCAAAGGAGAAGCGGAAGCGCAGTTTGAAAATAGCTTGCGGAACTTACAGACAGACCACGTTGACCTTTTGCAAATCCACGCCATAAACACCATGTCCGAGCTTGAGCAGGTATTGGGCGCCGACGGTTCGCTCGAAGCCGCTCTTGAGGCAAAAGCAGCAGGGAAGACGCGCTTCATCGGTATCACCGGGCATTCGCGCTACTGGGTTCTAACGGAAGCATTGAAGCGTTTTCCATTTGACACGGTGCTTTGTCCGCTTTCCGCTGCAGACCACAATTTGCTCAGTTTTGAGCAATTTCTCCCCGTAGCGGAAGAGCAGAAAGTCGGCCTCATCGGGATGAAAGTTTTGGGCGAAGGAAGGCTCGTATCGCTTGGGGTAGAAAATTGTCTGCGCTATACCCTAAGCTTGCCAATCTCAGTGGCTATCCTCGGCATGAACAGCGTCAAAGAAGTGGAAGAAAACGTTGACATCGCCAAACGCTTTGCCCCAATGAACGCACAGGAAAAGGCGGAATTCCGCTCCCAAGCCCAACCGTTCGGCAACGCCGGAACGCTATGGTGGAAGGCAAACGTCTGGGACGAACCGACAAAGGCGGTAACACCTAAAGCGAAACGTGTCAGTGTATGGGTAAAAATTAAGGAATGATTGGTGGCAAGACGGCAAGACGGTAAGGGGGCAATTGCCGTTTAGCCGTCTTGCCGTTTAGCCGTTTAGCCCATAAGACGAAGTCGTTGGTGAGCGAAGCGAACACTTTGCCATTCACGTTATAACCAAAGTATTAGATAGTGAGCACTTGAGTAACTATCAATAAATTTTATTGATGTGACCCAAAAGATGTGTTAAAATTGAGGTTGGAAGTGACGGTAGATTACAACCGTAGGCTACCGATTCTTGAAAAATTTACGGAGGAATTTTTTTATGGCAGAAAAGAATTGGAAAGTTTCACCAAGTCATACTGCGTTCAGGGTGAAAAACCTGAAGGAGTGTATCAAGTTTTACAATGAAGTCCTCGGTTTGCCGATTACCCGATTGGTCGGAGAGTCTGACAATCCGCGCGGCTGTTTCCTGCCGGGGCTGGAGTTAATCAAAGACGAAACCATTACTCCAGAAGAATCCCGGCGGTTGGTGCATATCGGCTTGAAGGTCGAAAATCCTGAAGCGGCTATCGCCGACTTGAAAGCGCAAGGCGTTAAGTTCCAGGAACGCGAGAGACTGATGCCCGCTTTCTTTTCCGACCCAGATGGCAATATAGTTGAGTTTGTTTAATAGGTTCAGAAACCGAGTTTTTCCCCAAAAACTCGGTTTCTATGTAACTTGAGGAGATAAAATTCATGTATGCCGACATCAAAGAGGATTCATCCGTCCTCCAAACCAGGGCGTTTCAGGTCGATGTGCCATCCAACCTACATAATATTCGTATTATCTTAGTGGAGCCACAGATTCCAGGGAATATTGGCTCCACCGCGCGGGTCATGAAGGGGATGGGATTATCGCAATTATTTCTGGTTAATCCTGCACCCTGGCGAGATTCTGCAGATACCTGGCGGATGGCATGTTCTTCGGCAGATATAATTGAGAGCAGCAACGTCGTCTCAACGCTGGAGGAAGCCTTGGAAGGCGTGCATTATCTCGTTGGCACAACGCATCGTAAACGCGCTGATATTCTTCCGAAAGTGGTTACGCCGTGCGAGGCAGCACAACGAATCGCCGCTGTTTCACAGAACAAAATAGTCGGCTTACTATTTGGGCGCGAGGATAAAGGATTAACCAATGAAAATCTTAGTCTTTGCCACATTTGCGCCAGCATCCCTATGGCGCGAAAAAATCCTTCGCTGAATCTCTCACATGCTGTGATGGTATTCGCTTACGAAATCTTTATGGCAAGCCTGACTGAGATTCCACAAGAAAAAATAGACCTGGCAGAAATATCGGAACTTGAGCGCTTCTATCAACGGATAGCAACACTAATGGAGCGTGTCGGTTTCGTACCTTATAACCATGACTGGAACATCTTGCTTTACCTTCTCCGGCGCGTCTTTGGACGAGTAGGCTTAGAAAAGCGGGACTTAGATGCACTTTATTTAATTTTTGCTGAAATTGATAGATATATTACACGGATGATGCGTGAAACGTGAAACGTGAAGCGTGATAAAAATGTTCATATCACGCGTCACGTTCTTAATACCGAAGGCTATCAGTGATAGCGATTTAGGCTTGCAATCCCCCTTACCATAACCCACCTGCCCCCCTTTATTAAGGGGGAATACTGAGCGAAGCGAACAGACAGCGCTGATTTTAAAGACTTTTCCAATCAGCGCTGTCTGGAAATCAGCGGCTATACCAAAAATTAACGGAGGAATAACATGATTATTGTTGATACACATGCCCATATCTATTCTGAAGACACGGAGAGGTATCCTCGGATTCGGAAGCCTTACCTCCCGCAGTCTGGTCACGGCACGGTCGAACATTTGAAACGTGAAGTCGAAAATTCCAGGGTTCACCGCGTCGTCATTGTTCAAACTTTCACTGCTTATGGACATGACAATCGCCTGACCATCGATGTTGTGCGCGAAAATCGGGATTGGACGACCGGCGTTCTAAATCTCGACCCCTACGATGAGAAATCAATCGAAATAATGGAACAAGCCCGCTCAGTCGGGGTTCGGGGAAATCGTGTTTCCGCAGGCTGGCCGGCGGATGATTCTGTGCTAAAAGAACATCGTCGTCTCTGGGAAGCAGCGCATCGTTTGGACGTAGTTATCTGCGCTCTGCTCAATCCGCCCAATTGCCGCTCTTTGGCAAAACTGTTGGAAGAATTTCCCGATGTGCCTGTTGTTCTCGACCATTGCGCCAATTTAAGGGCAGCAGATTTTCCCAATTCCGAAAATCTCAAAACGGTTCTGAGTCTCTCAAGATTTGAGAATCTCTATGCCAAGCTCTCATTCATCGTTACCGGCTCTGAGGAAGAATTTCCCTGTCGTGATATATTCGAGATGGTCAGACAAATTATCGCCGCTTACGCTCCTGAAAGGTGCATCTGGGGGAGTGATTTCCCCACGTCACTCTGGATACCAAAGGTCACGTATCAACAGCATCTTGAGATATTCAAGGAACATCTGGGACTTTCTGACGATGAAAAGGCGACGATACTAAGCGAAACGGCGATGGAACTCTGGTTTTAACCAAACGCTTCTTTAACTGTACCGGTATATACTTCCGATGTCTTTGAGACGGCGGAAATCTCAGGAGAAAAAATGAAATTGGGCGCAAGAGATGGCGTTTTAAGACAACCATGGGAAAAAGTATTTGCTGAAGCTGCCCGGCTTGGCTTTGACGGAGTAGAGTTAGATATCGGCGGCGATTACCAAAACACACTGCTAAAGAAGTTATTTGCCTGATACTACTAACCAATGGTGCAATGGTTTTGTTGAAGCACAGATATCTGGCGAACGGGCGGGGAAGGGAAGGAAAGGATGGAAAAGGGAGAAGGATGTCATTCCTTCCCTTCCTTCATTCCCTACGCGGTTTTACAAGAACTAGCACCAAAGATTACTACAGGGCTTTGTTAAATGGAAAAAGAGAAACTATATTCCCCCAAATTGACAATTGAAGGTTTTATTGTCCTTCATGAATTTTATAATTGAGGTATCTTTCGTATTCCTCTTCGAAATTGGGAGTAAACGTGCCGATGCCAAGATTGTTTTCAATATCCGCTAACCGCCAGAAACATCCGGCGGATATTTCATCGGTTTTTATTGTTATTTGCCCATCATAGACGCACATATAAGTGCGCACAAATTCCGTTTCAACCGCGCTACGCAACCAGTAGTCGTAGAGATGTTGTACCGATGTACCTTCTATGCCCAGTTCCTCCTTCATCTCCCGATAAACCGCCTTCTCGAAAGATTCACCGAAATCTAAATGCCCTCCAACAGAGGTATCCCATTTACCCGGTTGAATATCTTTGTCCAGCGAGCGTTTTTGGAGAAACAACTCCCCCTTGGAATTGAAAATCAATACGTGTACTACTCGATGTGCAAGCGACTTATTGCTATGGCATTCTCGGCGCGTAGCTTTTCCTATAATCTTGCCAGTGTTGTCGATAATATCAAAATATTCATTATTTTTCATGGCAGTATTTTAGCAAAAATGGTTTTTACAGCGCACTACAGCCGCGCCAGAATTTTCCGTATATACTCTAAATCCGCTTTGACCAAACCGCTTGTCAATTCAATGCTTCTCTCAACGGGATATTCACCGTGTATCGAAAGCAGCCCATCATATCCCCTATCCTTGAGGATTGGCAGTATATGCTGCCAGGGAACTAAGCCTTCGGCTAAAGGTGTCCAGATGATGTTCCACCGAAATATCCCATTTGCATCAGGCAGAGCATAGTAACGCGGGCTTTTGACATTCACAGAATGCAGGTATTCTCCGGTTAGAGCAAACGCCATATCGTAATCCTCGCCGCTGATAGCTAAATGCCCTGGGTCGATTTGCAAGCCAATCCACTTAGGATTTCTGTCTTTGAGCATGATAGCGGTAGCAGCGCAATTACAATTTAGACATCCCCCGGAGTGAATTTGCATGTTTGCCTTCACGCCATGTTTTTCGCACAACGATTCCAAACTCGCCAAATCTTTTCGGGCTTGCGCCATGTTTGCCCAATAATCATCTCCGCGGCGATAACTCCAACTTGCCGTTCGCAACATTTTAACTCCAGACACCGCTGCCGCCGCTAACACCTCCTCTGCATGAGGCTCATCGCCGCGCTTCAAACCCGTAACAATGGAGGGTACGGACAGACCAATCTCATTTAGCGTTTTAACCGCCTTGGGCAACTCTTGGGCAGCAGTTTCATGGGTAATCTGGCTCCCCGGTCGGACAGGCAAATCAACACCGTCAAACCCCATCTCTTTGATGCGATATCCCATCGCCTCAATCGACAAAGGGACTAAAAATTTGCTGAATAAAATACATTCCATCTTTTATCTCCTCGACAAATTAATTTGCAGTAGCTTCTACTGTCTAATTCAAGCCAAACTTTAACATATTTCCTCAGTTATGTCAACTGCCATAATCATGAGAAAAAGGGCAATTGACAAACTTTACCTGTTATGGTATACTATCAACATAAAACGTAAAACATGAGAAGGGAAAAATCACGCATCACGTAGGTAGTTTACGAAGTAAACTACTGAGCGAAGCGAACATGTTTCACTTACCAGCTAATAATTATAGGGGCTAAGAGATGTCAAATACAGAATCGAACAACCGCAGTATAGTTGTGGCAATTGTTGCTGTTGCCATTGCTTTCGCCTGGCTTGGATATGCTTATCTAAAGGGGCCTGATTGTAAGGGAGTGGATGGTAAGGGTATCTTATTACTCCACATAATAATTCCAATAGCCTTGCTGCTTCTTCTTTTTAAACTAAGGCATGTCCAGCCGGTAAACCTTCCCATTTACGTTGCCATGGCGCTAACTGTGATATGGCTATTTATAAAGCTTCTAAATATCCTTATGCCGTTCATCCTGGGTTTTGGTCTGGCATATCTGTTCCGGTTTGTGCTTGATTCATTGATGGAAATTCCACTACCGGGTGGAAAGCGAATACACCTTGAGAGGAAATGGGCGCGCTTCCTTCTCGTAATCATTACTATCGTAGCGCTTGGAGGATTGGCGATATATATTCCTCATGTTATTTCCCAGGCGCAACAGATGGGCGAAGGTATTGTAAAATTTTACACGGAAACATTAGCGCCAGCGATACAATCGCTGATAGAAGAAATGAAAAAACTGGATAAGACATGGAATACTGATGTTATCGGAAAGGCGACTTTATATATTCAGAAGAAATGGGCTGAGATTACGGCAACAGCAACATCGCTGTTGGCAAAAATGCTGTCTTTCTTCGGTAGTACGATGGGAACTGTCGCTGGGATTGTAGCCACCGCTTTTCTCACGCTTATTGTTTTTGTTTACGCGGTCAAAGCGTTCGATTCATACATGAGGGGGTTTGGCAATTTATTCCCCCAGGATAAACGGGCAGCGGTCATGAGATATGCCTCTGAGATTGATAATAACATGAAATCATTCCTGCGCGGACAATTTTCGGTGATTGCGATTATCAGCGCCATATCGACGGTTGCCTATTGGATTATCGGAGTGCCATTTTCTCTTTTCATTGGCATCCTTGCCGGCATTTGTAATGCGATTCCCACCGTTGGGCCGGTTATTGGCGGAGCTTTGGCAATTATTGCTTTGTTTGCAGGCTATGCTTCAGAACCTTACGCCGCAAAATGGTTTATTATTCGCGGCTTAGTGGTGCTTGGCGTTGTCTTTGGCATTCAAGTCATAGACAATTCGATGATTTCGCCTAAAATCATGAGCAAAGCTGTTGATGTTGACCCCTTGCTCATTATGCTTGGAGTTTTGGTCGGAACGGTTATATTCGGTTTCTGGGGCGTACTTTTGGCAATCCCCAGTATTGTAATAATAAAATCTTTCATCAAAGTGTCAAACGAATTGCGGCGGGAAAAGCCGGTGGAAAAATAGGCGCTCACTATCTAATACTTTGGTTATAACGTGAATGGCAAAGTGTTCGCTTCGCTCACCAACGACTTCGTCTTATGGGCAAAACGGCAAGATGGCAAGACGGCAAAACAGTCGTAGGGAAAATCAGCCGTTTAACCATTTAGCCGTCTAGTACACGTCGGCAGAAGTTCTTAACCCCCGTTCCTGCGCGTGCACGTTAACGGATAAAAAAGAAGCCACGAATAGACGCGAATATTCGCGCATAAAAAGAAAAAACAGTCGCGTTTATTAGCGGAAATTCGCGGATAAACAGAAAGGCCACGACAGAAAAAAGATAGGGTCAAGAATTTTCGCCCACGTGTACTAGCCGTTGAGCCACCTTGCCCTTTTCCTTCTTTGCAAAACCAAAGTAATAATATGGTGACTACCGCGAAATACGGAGTAGAATAAGAGGTGGATGAAAATGAGTAAACCAATCGTAGCCATCGTCGGTAGGCAAAATGTTGGCAAATCATCGTTATTTAATCGTCTGGTCAAAAAAAATATAGCTGTTGTTCATGATATTCCCGGTGTCACCCGAGATAGAGTTTATGCAGACGTCGATTACCATGATAGAACATTTACAATTGTCGATACAGGCGGTTTAGTTCCTTTTCCTGATGATAATTTAATTGATATGGTTCGGCTTCAGGCGCAAACGGCTATAGATGAAGCAGCAGTGATTCTCTTTGTCGTTGATGTAATAGAAGGTGTTACACCCCAAGATATGATGATTGCGGACCTTCTGCGCAAAACCCAGAAGCCCCTTTTTGTCGTCGCAAACAAAGCAGATAATCCCAACTTTGATTACAGTGCGATGGATTTCTATCAACTCGGGCTAAATGACCCGATTCCCGTATCGGCAATACATAATACAGGCATCGGTGATTTGTTGGCTGAAATTATAGTTGCACTTCCACCAACGGATGAAGAAGCGACGGAGGAGATGAGCAGTATAAAAATTGCGGTTGTAGGACGTCCCAATGCGGGTAAATCATCATTGATTAACGCCATCCTGGGGGAAGAGAGAGTCATTGTTGATTCACAACCGGGCACCACTCGAGATGCTGTAAATATTATGTTCCAAAGAGACGGTGTGCGTTTTGAATTAATTGATACTGCCGGTTTAAGGCGACAATCGCGGATAACCAACGAGTTGGAACAATATAGTGTGAACCGGGCTATTCGTAGCGTTCAAGAGAGCGATGTTGCGTGGTTAGTGCTGGACGCGACAAGAGAAATATCACATCAAGATAAATCAATCGCTAATTTTATCGCCGACCAGGGGAGAGCGTGTATTTTAGCCGTCACCAAGTGGGACCTGGTTGAGAAGGACAATAAAACCCACAAGAAATATACGGAAGAACTACAATATCAGTTGCCACATCTCAGTTATGTCCCAGTATTGTTTGTGTCCGCAGTAACCCGACAGAGAGTTATGAAATTGCTGGACTTAAGCCTTATGATTCACCGAGAATATTCGATGCGTATACCGACTCACCAACTCAATGTCACTTTATCTAAGGCTACATCCAAACATCAACCTCCAATCGTAGAAGGCAAACGTCCATCGCTAAAATACATCACGCAAGTTGATATTAAACCGCCGACTTTTGTCATTTTTACTAACCATCCTACAGGTATCAGCGCCGATTATGAATCTTATCTTGTAAGCAGTATCAGAGAAGATTTCGGCTTTTTGGGCACGCCAATTCGGATTCAGTATCGACAGTCATCTCGGAATTAATCAATATGTTATGAATATTCTGAGTTCTCTCTAACAGGTGGTGAATAAATGTCGTTTGCCCTGTGCTCATCAATGCGGTAATGAGGCTCAAATCATTGATGGACGAGGCCAACGCAAACAACAATGAGATTCTCACATATCTATTTGGAAAACTGGCGTAATTTTGGTCACGTAGACGTATCGCTGCAGAACCGCGCTTTTCTTGTGGGGCTGAATGCATCCGGCAAGTCTAACTTTTTGGACGTGTTCCGCTTCTTGCGTGACATCGTGACGTCAGGTGGTGGTTTTCAGAAATCTGTGGTAGCTCGAGGAGGTGTCTCTCGCATTAGAAATTTGGCTGCACGGCGCAATCCAGACATTGTCATTCGAGTTACCTTACAAGAGGAAGAAGAGGTTGCCTGGTGCTATCACCTTGCTTTCCTTCAGGATAATCAACGCCGCCCACTTCTTAAAAAGGAAAAGGTCTGGAGAGGTAACGACCTAATTCTAAATCGTCCAGACGATGAGGATTCGAATGACGGAGAGCGGCTACGGCAGACCTATCTGGAGCAGACAATCGCCAATGTCAAGTTCCGCGATATTGCCAGGTTTTTTGCTTCCATACGCTATTATCACGTTGTTCCACAATTAGTCCGGGACCCAGAACGTTCGATGGGTCGGCAGGCAGACCCTTATGGAGGCGACTTTTTAGAACAGATTGCCAAAACCGACAAACGGACGCGCGAATCACGCTTGCGCCATATTCTGGCAGCTCTCAAAGTAGCGGTACCCCAACTCAATGAACTTAAATTAGATAAGGACGAACGCGGTATTCCTCATCTGTATGGTAATTACGAACATTGGCGCGCCAGGGGGGCATGGCAAACGGAAGCAGATTTTTCTGACGGAACCTTACGCTTGATGGGATTGCTTTGGGCCTTGCTGGATGGCACGGGACCTCTTTTGTTGGAAGAACCAGAACTCTCTTTGCATCCAGAGATAGTGCGCTACATCCCACAGATAATGATACGCGTGCAACGCAGACGTAAAAGTGCCATACGGCAGGTTTTTCTGAGTACCCACAGCATTGCCTTGTTAGATGACGAGGGTATTGCCGCTGATGAAGTATTGATGGTTGTCCCATCTGAAAAAGGGAGTAACGTCCGTAGCGGTGCTGACATCTCCGAGATTAAACAGTTACTGGAAACAGGATTGACTGCTGCCGAAGTGGTAATTCCCCGCACCCGTCCAGATAATGCTGCTCAACTCTCTTTATTTTGAGGGAGAAACTCTATGAAACCAGTAAGACCTTCCATCAATGTGCTCGTTGAAGGTATCACAGATGAAGCAGTTGTTTGCAGCCTACTTGAATACGTTGGATTAACCTGCGGGACAGTGTATGGCAAGAATGGTAGAAATTACATACTCAAACGTCTCTCAAGGTACAATCAGGCTGCACGATTTGCACCCTGGCTGGTAGTAGTAGACCTGGAGCGGTACCCAGGCTGTGCGCCAGATTTTGTACGGGGTGTGCTTCAAAATCCGGCCAGTGGAATGCAATTTCGCGTAGCAGTACGCGCTATCGAGGCCTGGCTACTGGCAGACGCAGAACGATTGGCTGCTTTTCTATCCATTCCAGCCACCACAATTCCAACTAATCCAGATTCTGAACCAGAGCCCAAGATTACTCTCATCAACCTGGCCAGGCAGAGCCGCAGAAGGGCGATTCGTGAGGATATTGTTCCTCGCCAGGGAAGCGGCGGTCTGGTGGGGCCCGGCTATTCCAAACGGATTATTGAGTTTGTTAAAGAAACAGAGAATCCGTGGCGACCTGAAATTGCTATAAAGTATTCGGATAGCCTGCGCCGCTGTACGGAGGCGTTGCAAGCCTTGAAAAACTGGGAACACTGAAGAAAAAAGACTTTTTCCTTGAATTAAGCAAGTTTCAGAAAATATTTTACACTTTTGAAACCGCAGAGAACACGGAGAAGACGCAGAGAACACCGAGATGGCTTCGTTTTATAGCTAACTTCGTCTGTTCTCTGTTTCCTCTGCGCTCCCCTCTGCGACCTCTGCGGTTAGAAAAAGCGACGTAGGAAAATTGCAAAGAAATTTTTGAAAGATGCTTAACAATCGAAACGAGAGGTACAAAAAGATGTTAATGTCTTTTCTTAGAAAAAAGTATATTGCCAGAGTTTTAATGTTTGGCGTCATAGTAGCTTTTATTATAGGTACGTTTGCGTTTGGTCATTCTATTGCCAGATATAGTATTCTAATATTACTGAGTTATTTAGTTGGCGCGATTCCATTTGGGTACATTATCGGGAAGCTCTGGAAAGGTATTGACGTTCGCGAACATGGTAGTGGAAATATCGGTTTCACCAATGTATTGCGTGTTGTCGGCACTATCCCCGGTTTCATCGTAATGATATTAGATATTTGCAAGGGCGTCGTTGCTGTTGTGGGCATCGCTAAACTAAGCGAAGCCAATCTACCGATTTTGCCTGTGTTATGCGGGGTAGCCGCGATTATCGGACACAACTGGACGATATATCTTAATTTTAAAGGCGGCAAGGGCATCGATACGACTATCGGCGTATTCATTGCGCTTAATCCTATAGCGACGCTGGTATCTCTGGCAGTCTGGGTTATCGCGGTAGCAATTACACGCTATGTTTCATTAGGTTCGATGCTTTTTGTTATCTGCTTGCCCATTGCTATTTTTGTAACCAACCTGGCAAACAAACAATATATAACAACGGTGTTAGTAGCCGCAATTTTTGCTATGGTCTTCGCAGTATACAAACACCTAAGTAACATAGGACGCTTGCTAAATGGAACAGAACACAAAATAGGTCGAAGGGATTGATGATTGATGATTGGTGAAATCATCAATCGACAAATATAGCCGCTGATTTACAGACAACGCTGATTATTGATGGCTAATCAGCACGGTCAGATAAGCAGCGGCTCTATAAAATAAGGGAGATGAAAAATAATGTCAAAATCAGTAGTGTTGATAAAAAAAGGTACAGATGGTCGAAAATTGGCTTATGAAGCGTTGACAGAAATAGCAGCGGAGGAGATTCTAAAAAAGCGAAACCAAATTCTTATCAAGCCCAATATTACAGCAGCGATGCCAGACTCGACTGGAGTTACAACACATGTGAGCATCGTAGAAGGCGTTTTGCAATTTTTGGCAGATAATAGCATAAAAAACGCAGTTATCGGAGAGGGCGGCGGGTGTGACATAACTCAGGCTTATGAGAAGTTGGGATTTTCTAAAGTCGCTTTAAAGTACGGTGTGCCGCTATCGGATTTCAACAAAGAGCCTGAAGTCATCGTCAAAGTCCAAAATCCGCTTGTCCAGGATGCTTTTGGGTTGGCGAAAACCGTTACCGAGTGTGATTGCATCATCAATGTGCCATGTCTGAAAGTGCATAAGTGGGAAAGCCGGGTCACGTTATGCCTGAAGAACATGATGGGGTGCATCGCCCGTAATCGCAGCATCATGCACCGAAACTTCAATCAACGATTGATGGACTTGCTGAGTGTCACCAACAAGTCTATGGTGAATATCATTGATGGCATCGTGGGACTTGAAGGCGACGAAATTCATGGCAATCCAGTCGGCGTGGGAGTTATTATCGCCAGCCGCGATTGGGTGGCTGCGGATGCAGTTGGAGCGGCGGTGATGGGATTTTCTGAAGGCGAAGTCGGACATATTCCGTTAGCAGAACAACATGGCTTTGGCATCGGAACGTTAGCCAATATCGAAGTTCGCGGCGCAAGTATCGAAGCCGTCAGGAAACCTTTTAAACGTGGAAGAGATTAGAGCTCTAATATTGGGTGTCGAATAGACAAAATTGGAGGTAACTATGTTACAGATTGCCCTATGGAATATATTTGAGGCTCAAGTTATTGCTTCTGCCGATTATGAAAATCCTATTCAAGATATCACACTTCAAGTAATATTCATGTCTCCAAAAGGTGAACGCTTCACGGTACAAGGTTTTTGGGACGGTGGAAAAATATGGAAGATTCGGTTCTCCCCCAACGAACCGGGAAAATGGACCTACCAGACACAAAGCTCAGATAAGGGATTAAACAACCAAAAAGGCGAATTTGAGTGCCTACCTTACGTTGGGAACAATCCTCTTTATGTTCGCAAGGCTCACCAACGACTTCGTCTTATGGCGCATGGCGCGATAAAAGTTTCTGATAACGGACGTTTTCTCACATACTCTGATGGAACGCCGTTTTTCTGGTTGAGTGATACCGCATGGAACGGTGTCCTGCTTTCCGATGAAAAGAGTTGGCAAACCTACCTGAGAGACCGTGTCAGCAAAGGATTCACCGCGATTCAGTTTGTTACGACGCAATGGCGCGCGGCGAAGGGCGATGCTGACGGAAGGCTGGCTTTCACCGGAACGGACAGAATACACATCAACCCGGAGTTTTTTCAGAGAATGGATAAGATGATGGACATGCTGAATGAGAACGGTCTGATAGCCGCGCCCGTTTTAATCTGGTCCTGCACGCGCATTGACCCCGGCCAGACCGTGCCTGAAGATGGACTAATCGTGCTGGCGAAATATATGGTGGCGAGGTATGGTGCGCATCAGGTAATCTGGTTTCTCGGTGGGGATGGAAATTATATGGGAGAGCGTGCGGAAAAATGGCGGCGTATTGGTCGTGCGGTTTTTGGTGAACACCCAAACAGGCTTGTAACCATGCACCCAGGCGGTATGCAATGGGTGGATGATGAGTTCCGACATGAACCCTGGTTCAGCTTCAATGGCTATCAGAGCGGGCATGGCGATGACGAACGCACACTACGCTGGCTATGCGAGGGCCCACCCGCGCAAGACTGGAAGAAAGAACCTCATCATCCATACATCAACCTTGAGCCGAACTATGAAGCCCACGTTAGCTATCAGTCCAGAAAGATGTTCAGCGACCGCGATGTAAGACGTGCCGCATATTGGAGCCTTCTGGTATCGCCAACAGCAGGAATCACTTATGGAGGGCATGGGGTCTGGAGTTGGCAACTTGAAGCCGGAGAACCAATGGAGCACTCCGGCACAGGCGTTGCTAAACCCTGGTATGAGGCGATGAACCTGCCCGGAAGCATGCAAATGAAGCATCTCAAGAATTTTTTCTCAGCGATTAAATGGTGGACCCTTAGACCTTCGCCGGAACTACTCTTAGAGCAACCCGGCATCGTAGACCCTCGTAAATTCGTCGTCGCCGCCAAATCAGAGGATAGCAGTTGCGCTATCCTGTATTTGACCGAAGGCATGACTATCAAGGTGAATACAGACCACGTTAAGGATGCTAAAATCGCTAAATGGTTTAATCCGCGTACGGGCGAATGGTCGGAGTCATTTAAGGTCAATAATGGTATTGAAACTTTCACTCCCTCTGATACTGAGGATTGGATTCTATGGATAGGTTTAAATACGAATTAATACGACTTTTTCAGTTAGCGTCTAATCCTTTGTTAACCGTAGAGTTCGCGACGGAGGCGCGGAGAACACAGAGGTGTATGTTAAGTAAACCACGCTTGGCGTGGTTTACTCGACGTACACTCTTTTTTCTCCGTGTGCTCTGCGCCTTCTCTGCGTTCTCTGCGGTTAACTCTTTTCTTAACGGCCACGAAAGTCACGCCTTATCTTCTGATAACTGAAAAACTCGTGAATTAATAGAAAATGGAACGCGGATTGTACGGGAATCAGAACATCGGAAACCCGCAAAACCATGTAACTGTTCAGACGGAAGTTGGAAGTGGGAATGCGGAAGTCAGAAGAAGGAAAAACTTCTTCCTTCTTTTACTTCCGCCTTTCGCCTTTCGCCTTCCACCTTCCGACGGAGGCACCCATGAAAGTTCTGATTATTGGCGGCACTGGTCTTATTAGCACCGGGATTACACGCTTTCTGGTTGAGCGTGGTGATGACGTAACCATCTATAATCGTGGCAAGCAAAATGTTGAAACACCTGAATGTGTCAAAAAAATAATCGGTGACCGCAAGAATTATGCAAGTTTTGAGGCACAGATGAAAGAAGCCGGGGTTTTTGACTGTGTGATTGAGATGATTGGTTTTGTGCCGGAGGAAATTGAGAGCGATGTACGCGCATTTCGCGGACGTATTGGACAGTTTATTTTTTGCAGTACGGTTGACGTCTATACTAAACCAGCTAAAAGCTATCCCATTACAGAGGATGCGGAACACCAGCCATCTCCTTCATTTCCTTATGCTTTCGACAAGGGGAAGTGCGAGGGAATTCTTGAAGCAGCTCAACAGCGCGGCAACTTCAAAGTGACTGTAATCCGCCCGGCTCACACTTATGGCGAAGGTAGAGGATTAGTGCATCCGTTTGCCGGCGGAAACCATTTCTTTGCCCGGATACGCAAGGGCAAGCCGATAATTATACCCGGCGATGGCAATTCACTCTGGGCGGCAAGCCATAGAGATGATGTAGCACGTGCCTTCGTCAAGGCAGTCGGCAACGAAAAGACTTATGGAAAAGCATACCATGTAGCAGGCGAGGAATGGATGACATGGAATCAGTATCATCAGAGAATTGCAGAGGCAATCGGCGCGCCGCCTCCAAAGATAGTCCACATTCCGACTGACCTTCTTCGCACAGTTTTCCCCAAAACTGCTGAATGGTGCGCTGAAAACTTCCAATTCAACAATATCTTTGATAATACCGCGGCGAAGAATGAGCTCGAGTTCCGTTATACTATCAAATGGTTGGATGGCGTTCGTCGTGTTGTCACATGGCTGGATGAGCATGGCCAGATAGAGAATAGCGACTATCATCCGTTTTATGATAGAGTTATATCGGCATGGGAACGTCTTGGCGAGGACATGGCAAGAGAATTGTCAGATGTGCAATAGATGATGGTAGGACACGGTGAAATATGTTTTGACTAATAATCCTGTCCTCAGACTTCCGAAGTCTCCAAGACTTTGGAAGTCTATAATAGGTCACCCAATATAAGCAAACTGTCCATGTCACAATCAACCCAAAACACATCGCCTGCAGTTACCTTTCGCGCCATCATCCTCGGCGTGCTTTTTATACCACCTACCTGTTACTGGTCGATTCAACGCGGCTTAATCTGGGGTGGCCCGCCGACGACGCTATCTCTCATCTACACGACAGTTTGCGCGCTTTTTGGGTTGACTATTCTGAATGTATTGATTATAAAAATATTCTCAAGACGGGCGCTGAACCAGGGTGAGTTGTTGACTATCTACATCATGATTTGTTTAGCTTCGGTCATCGGAGGATTTGATATCCTGCAAGTCTTGATGCCTGTGATTGGACACGTATTCTGGTTCGCCACGCCGGAGAATGAATGGCGGCAACTGTTCTGGCCGCATCTGCCAGAATGGCTGGTGGTTTCTGACCGGGCTGCGCTCAAAGGATTTTTTGAAGGCGATTCCACCTTATACGTTGCAGAACATGTCAATGTCTGGTTTCCGCCGCTGTTATGGTGGTCGGGGTTTTTATTGACGCTGACGTTTGTGATGCTTTGCTTCACCGTTTTGGTGCGCAAACAGTGGACGGAACACGAAAAATTAACCTATCCAATCATGCAACTGCCTGTGGCAATGACGCAGGACGGAGGAATAGCGTTGTTGCGGAATCATGTCTTATGGATAGGATTTCTCGTCGCTGGCGCTGTTGATACCATAAACAGTTTGCATCGAATTTATCCTGTTATTCCAGAGATTCCCATTCGCAATTACGAGTTGAGCCGTTACTTCACCGAAAAACCTCTCAGCGGCATGGGCATCACCCGCGTTGCTTTTTTTCCCTTCGGCATTGGTTTAGCGTTCCTGATGCCGTTAGACCTGAGTTTTTCGTGCTGGTTTTTCTTCTGGTATTGGAAAGTGTTGCGCATTTTTTTCATCGCCATAGGCTGGAGGATGCAATATCCTGAATTTGCGCCGTATGCAGTCGAGCAGACCTTTGGCAGTTACGTTAGCCTTGGGGTTATAGCTCTATTTTGGACATGGAAACATATACGTCAGTCTTTGACTGCAAAACTGAGGACAACAGCAGAACCAGTCCCGCCGAGATTGGCCTTATTCGGTATTATTGCAGGCGTTGCATTATTGGCAATTTTTTGTGCGAAAGCTGGGGTCACGGCGTGGATTGCTTTCATCATGTTCATAGTCTATTTGCTCATCTCATTGTCTATCACTCGCATGAGAGCAGAACTGGGCCCGCCATCACATGAACTCTATAGCGGCGGGCCAGAACGAGCATTAGTTTCCATCCTTGGCTCACGTCGGTTAGGCGCCACGAATATTTCCGTATTTGCGCTTCTTTGGGGGATTTTCCGCGCGCAACGCTGCCATCCTATGCCGCATCAACTCGAAGCCTTTAAGATGGCAGAACGCTCTAATTTTCCCGCAAAACCTTTGGTCTTTGCTATGATTATCGCGCTCATCTTTGGACTGGCGGTATCTTGCTGGTTACTTTTAGATACGGGCTATCAAGAAGGCTATCGGCTTGGCTTCGGATGGGAAGCCTTTGGATATATGGAAAAATATCTCGTCAGGCCTGAACAGACAGACGCTTCCGCTGTGATTGCAATGTGCCTCGGCTTTATCGCTACTTTGTTCATTCGCTTCATGCGCCTGCGGTTCTTATGGTGGCCACTAAATCCAATCGCCTATCCACTATCGGCGACGGACTGGGCAATTCGCTGGACATGGGCTTGTTGCCTCATCAGTTGGGCCATCAAAAGCGCGATTTTGCGGTACGGCGGTTTGAAGGTATATCGTCAAGTGTTGCCGTTCTTTCTTGGATTACTTTTGGGAGAATTTGTCATCGGCGGATTATGGAGCCTTTTGGGGATGAGTCTTCACATTCCGACTTATAATTTTTGGCATTAAAAAACATGATGCATGATACGTGATACGTAATGCGTGATTATTCTTCACGCTTCACGTTTCACGTTAAAGTGTTCGCTTCGCTCACCAACGACTTCGTTTTATAGTAAACTAATTTTTTCGAGAATTTGAAACATGCCCAATTCCTGTTTTAATCTTGCCCGTTAGGTCCATAAAGCTCAATTTTTGTTATCTCAGCAATTTCAGCAGTGCCATAGGCGAGCCGTTGTTTCGCGCGCCCACCTGTTTGGGCTAACTTAATTCCATCCGTTGTCACCGCCACTTCCAGTGTATAAGAAGCTTTAATGGGACTTTTAATTTCCTTGATTTTGTGCCACATATCTTTCTCTTTTTGTATGTAAACCGCCACATTTGGCACCGGTCCATTGGTGTGGATGATAATTTTCTGAATTGACCGCCTTTTGGGTAACAGAAGTTTATAAATTTGCGCTCGCGCGGGATAATATTCGCCAGATTTAGTCAAAGTTGCGCCCTGGTCGACTCGAACCAGTTTGTCTTGTTTTAGAAGGGCAGCGCATCCAATGACACATACCATCATCAAGCATAATAGAATTTTGTTTGTCATTCAAATCTCCATCCTTCCATTGATATCTACAATCACTCTCAGCCTCCCCTTTCTTTCTTTTCCTGTTTCAATGCGGAAGTGGTCAAACCGGTTCGCCAGAAAGTGCTCGGGCTACTGGCCAGGGTAGGACGGGCATTCAGTGTGGTCGGGACGGTCAAGCGTTGGTTGCGCCCCGTTTTCTGGCGGCGCACGGGAAACGGCAAGGGAAAACGCCCTTGCCGCTAGCAGGAGGCGATGACAGTACAGAAGACTGGCGCCAACGGTTAGGGTTCCACCCCAAAGCGGAAAAAGTATAACCTAATTGGGGGGGAAACCTGAAACATGCCCGTTATCCAGCGTTGATTCTATATTTGATAATAACGCTTGATTAGTACCTTGTCGTTAGAATTGTTTAACCACCTAACATCAACGAACCAAGTTCTGTTTTTGTGGTTGCCTCGGTTTTTTTGATTGCCGCGACTTTGCCCTCATACATAACCACAATCCTATCGCTAAGCAGCATAATTTCGTCCAAATCCATCGAAACAAGCAATACTGCGCAACCCTCGTTTTTCATCTTGACTAATTGTTTGTGCACATCTTCAATTCCTGCCACGTCGAGTCCTGCAGTAGGTTGGAAAGCAACAATAATTTTCGGCCCTCTCCCATCTTGGTAGGGGCCGGGGGTGGGTTTCTTAGAAAGCTCTCTGGCGAGAATCAATCTTTGCTGGTTGCCACCGGATAACCCCTTCACAACCATTTTGGCATCCGGAGTTCTGATTCCAAATTTACCTATAAGTTGCTTTGCATAAGCAGCTATTGCTCGGCGATTCTGAATAAATGTTTTGGCAAAGGAAGGATTACGATGGAGTCCTAAGATTGCATTTTCTTCAAGAGTAAAATCCCAAACCAATCCCCTTGATAACCGGTCTGGGATATGGGCAATTCCAGCCGTTATCATTTCACGCGCTGACAAACCAGCAATATTACGGCCATTCAAGCGTATTTCACCGGCAATCGGCTTTCGCAGACCGGTCAGTGTCTCTACCAGTTCTGTTTGCCCATTCCCCTGTATGCCTGCCACTCCCAAAATCTCATGACTTTTAACTTCTAAAGACACGCCATTTAGAGCAGGTAAACCGCGGTCACCAAGGGCTTTGAGGCCATCAACTTCCAAAACTATCTCTTTCTTAATTCCGAAATCCGCCTTCCGCCTTCCGCCTTCCGCCTTCCGCCTTCCGATTTCCGAACCCACCATCATTTCAGTCAGTTGGCTTTCATTTGTCTCGTTCGCAGAAACGTTCCCTACAACCTTTCCTCTTCTAAGCACTGTGATTTCATCGCATATTTCCAAGGCTTCCCTGAGTTTGTGAGTAATAACAACAATCGCTTTACCCTGGTTTTTAAAGGTTTTTAAAGCACTGAAAAGAGCTTCTGTCTCTTGTTGAGCCAGAACGGATGTTGGTTCATCCAATATCAGGATATCCGCGCCTCGATAGAGCATTTTGAGTATTTCGACGCGCTGCTGCTCACTGATGGATAAATACTGTACTTTCACATCTGGGTCAACAAACAACCCGTACTGTTTTGACAACTCCTTAGTTTTTCGAACTGCTGTTTCAATGTCTATAAAAATTTTAGCCTTCGACGGTTCCTTGCCCAAAATGATGTTCTCAGTCACAGTAAGGTTAGGAACAAGCATGAAGCGCTGATGTACCATTCCGATACCAAGTTCAATGGCAACAGCCGGACTTTGAATCTCTACTTCCGTGTCATTGATAAAAATTTGGCCAGAATCAGGTCGATAAAGCCCGTAGAGAATGCTCATCAGGACTGTTTTGCCAGCCCCGTTTTCTCCGAGAAGGCCATGAATGGAGCCACTTTTCAAAGCAAAATCTACGTTGTCATTGGCAATGACTCCGGGAAATCTTTTCGTTATTCCTTTCATTTGAACAGCTAATTTTGACATTGAAACGTGAAGAGTGAAACGTGAAGAGTGATTTATCACGCATCACGCATCACGTTTCATTCATGTTCTATCACAATTTTTCCATCTTTGATGCCATTAACTGCTTCGACTAACTTCGCGATAATCTCAGATGGAATTTTTACTTTGGATTTGCTCGCTCTTATGTATTCATTCGTATCCTTATTCCCAATGGCTATGCCTGTTCCGATACCCATTTCCGTCTTGATGCCATATTGGATAATTCCTGGTTTCCAGGTGCCTTTGAGTGCTTTTGAGATCTCGTTTTTGACAGCCAAAGCAACCCTCTTCAACCCACTGGCAATTATTATATCGGCGTGTTCCGGCATACTCCATGCCTGGTCAACGTCCGTTCCAATTGCCCACCGGTTTTTATTTTCTTTGGCGGCGGCAAATACGCCGAGGTGTGATTTCCCCGCCGCGCCATAGATGATGTCGGCGCTTGCATATATCTCAAGAGCAAGCTCTTTTCCCAAACTTGGGTTGTCCCATGCTCCGACATATCTTACCAGCACATCTTTTTTCGTCATAGTTTGGTTCACCCAGAGAACACCTTGTGTGAAGCCTTGCACAAATTTGTGAATTAAGGGAATATCCATACCACCCTCAATACCGACTTTTCCTCTTTTGGTCATCATTCCAGCCGCGACTCCGCAAAGGAAGGCTTCTTCCCAATCGTTGAAGAGAATCGAGGCAACGTTTGGAGCATTGGCGACAGCATCAATGACGACAAATTTCTGGTCAGGATAATCAGGAGCTACCTCTTCGAGTATCGGCGCCTGGTCGAAACCAACGCAGACAATGATGCTGTATTCCTTTGCGCCCGCGAAATCCCTCTGGAATCCTTCATATTCTGCAATCGAAGTCGGTTCGACGTAATTTAAAACAGCTTCAACTTTGGCTTTCCGTTCCGTTGCAATCTCTTTTGCAGCCGCCGAAGCTCCCCAATAGCTTTGGTCATTGAATGACCTATCTCCCAGTCCTCCTGTAGCCAGGATTAATCCTATCTTGGGGGGTGCTTGGCTTTTATCAGCGAAACTTATGCTAAAGCCCCACAAGAAAATAGTAACTATAAAAGGCATCAAAATATGACAGACAAACTTTTTCATCTTAATCTCCCTTAGATACCACGGACTTTATGGACAAACACGGACGAAACCTGGTACTATTGGAAATTATCAAATTACCTAATTTCGTCCGCGTGCGCCAATTAGTTCAGGGTATCATCTTATTTCCAAATCTCCATCCATAGTTGATGTTCAATCTTTGCCCTACTTCTTTTGTTCACTATGGGTCCAAGATAGGAATTGATAAATTGAAATTACACCATCTGTTTTCTCAGATAACGATAATTTCCCTCTCTCCTCGTAATTCCCTGACTATCGCAATATTCTAAGAAAGGCACCACATATTTTCTAGTAGTATTTGCTAATTCACGAAATTCGGCGGTGGTGATTTTACCTTTTTGATTGATAACATCCTTCAGAAGTTTAATATTATCTTGCAGTGTTTGAGCATGTAAAACTATCCCCTCCGAAAGCTGGATTAAAGTTCCCAATTGGACCAGAGCGTAGAAAGTTTTCTCAACTTCTTTGGGAGAGTATGCTTTCAAGATTTCTATCAACTCCTCTTTGCCTGGCGAGGATATACCTTGCTGAAGGAAGATTTTTTCTATCTCATCTTTTATCTTTTGCTCCTGTTCGGCAAAAGTAATTTGATGTGATGCTAAACGCAAAAGATTGCCATCTTTTGCAATTTTGCCAGCCTGTATCAATCTATCGACAATTTTTTCAAAAGCAATATCGTCAACTTCAAAAGATTTCGCTATAAATAAATGCTTGTCTATTTCCGCTTTGGCCTGTGCAGCGTTTTGACCTGCGACCATTGGATTATCCGCGTGGAATCGGCTTAAATTTTCATAGATGAGATTTTCTACTTCTGCAACACGTTGTGCCGACGAGAACATTTTATCAATGCCCGGCCATCGGATGATTTCATGCTGTCTTTGCATGTTTTTCAATAATTCATTCAATTGCGCGTCACCATAAGGCAGATAATAACGTAACAAGCTTTCTTCAACGCCAAGGCTTTTGCTTTCAGTAATAACCAGACGGGTAACTTCATTTTCATCCGCCGTTTCCCACCGCTCTAAGATTTTCCGCGTATCGTCCGTAAAACGCTTATGTTTTGGTGCAAAAGGATTTAACACCACACCACCGCCGACAGTATACTGTGCTGAAAAATCGCGGACGATAAATTTATCCGAGCGAAATGTCAGGATAGGTGTTTCGAGCCGCAGTTGAAGCCGCCCGCTATCGCCGGGTAGCAACGCTTCGTCAGTCAAAAGAATCGTCCGGCAGAAGGATTCGCTCGTACCTACGTAAAAGCGCAATCGCATCCAATGTTCCAGCATGCGGGGAAAGGATGACAATACTTGGAGAGAGACATCGATATTATCGGTAACCCGGGAAATTTTTTCCGCGCACACGACGTTTCCACGTTCAATATCTTCTTTTCTAACACCGGATAAATTCACCGCTGTACGTTGACCTGAAACCGCAAAATCGGCGGGTTGATTATGCACTTGTATTCCACGTATACGCGCCGGCAAACCTTTCGGTAAAATATTTACTTGCTGTTCTCTGTCCAGTCTGCCGCCTATCAAGGTTCCCGTCACCACTGCGCCAAAGCCAGGCATCGTAAACACTCTATCCACATAAAGTCTGGGAATGCCCTCGGCGAATCGCCGCGTCGATAAGACGTTGACTTGTTGAACAATTGTCCGCTTCAGCGCATCAATGCCCGCGCCTGTAACTGCGGAAACACAAACCACTGGAGAACCTTCTAAAGTCGTGCCTTCGACGATTTCTGTCGCCTGGGCAACGGAGTCTTCCCGTTGTTCAGGCGTCGCGATATCACACTTGGTCACTACCAAAATACCGGCGGATATGCCTAACAAATCAAGGATTTCCAGATGTTCCAACGTCTGTTCTTCTATGCCCTCGCGCGCGTCGAAGACCAACATTACCAGGTCCATCCCGTAAGCGCCAGACAACATTTGGCGGATAAATTTCTCATGCCCAGGAACATCCACAATTCCGGCACGCGAACCATCGGGGAGGTCGAAATATGCAAACCCTAATTCAATCGACAGCCCACGCCGTTTCTCTTCTTCAAGCCTATCCGTTTCCATACCTGTAAGCGCCCTGATGAGAGCGGTCTTGCCATGGTCAACGTGACCTGCTGTGCCAATTATTATGTTTCTCATTTTCTCCTATTCTCCCGAAAACTTTGACGCTTTTGGAATCTGCAAGTTCGGCAAGTAATTGCTGGGCGCTTTTTTTTAAAATCGGATGGATAACTTGAGGGGCGATTTCTACCAGAGGTGCCAGGACGAAACCGCGTTCGTGCATACGTGGATGCGGAATTATCAAACCGGGCGTATCTATACAGCGTTGATTGTATAGCAAAATGTCAAAGTCAATCTCTCTCGGCCCCCACCGTATTCTTCTCTTTCGCCCCATTATTCTTTCCACTTTTTTTAATAAGCTCAACAATTTGTGGGGCGAAACATTGGTTTCTATTTCGATAACACCGTTGAGAAACCAACCCTGATTTTCATACCCTACCGGCTCCGTTTCATATAGGCTGGATTTCTTGGTTATGGTAATTGAAGGATTGCGGGAGACAAGCTGAAGTCCGCGGTTTATGTTTTGTAGTTTATTGCCTAAATTGGAACCGAAACTGACATAAGCTAATGACATTTGCGTGAAACGTGTTCGCAGAGCTCAGCAGTTTACTTCGTAAACTGCCTGCGTGATACGTGATTTTTTAAGTTTGAAAAATAGACTTAGCTATCTCAATATTCTCAAGAACCTGGAAATCAAACATGCCGACAGCCAGGAAGTCTGCACCTGAATTTACGGCGAATTGAAATCCATCTTTAGGGTAAGTTCTGCCAGCGCCGAGAACTTTAAACCCGATGAATGGCTTGTCAATCGTTTTCATCGTTTCGCTCGCCAATTTCGGGTCATCACACTGGTAGCCAACATTGTTGATAGTTAAAAAATAGAAATCCGTTTCCGCTCCGGCGTTTTCCGCGGTTGTGATTACCCGTGGGTCATGCGCCCCGACGCCGGCTATCATTCCTTTTTCTTTGATTAATGAAACATATTTCAGAATATCATCAATCTTTCCTTCGGAAAACAATTTGCCTGCCTGACCGCCTTGAATGAAGCACCCAATCGCCCCATTGTCAGCGACAAACTGAATATTTTCTTCGACGGGCGTTCGCTCTGGCGCGGTTTGCGCTATCCACTGGATGCGCTTTCCACGTTTTTTTTCATACTTGCCGAGAAACTCGACTACATTGTTGTCTGCTCTGGCGATGAGAGTATTAATACCGTTATCCTCGCATAATGAAATCGTTTCGACAATTTTATCATGCGTAAGATACGCCGCAAACAGGCGTCCGACGTATACCAACTCGCCACTATGAGCGGTGTGGCTGAATGGGTTGGCGCCACAAATGAGCCGGCTAATTTTGTATTTGCCTATTACACCTTGGGGAAGTTCCATGTTTTGTTCTCCTTGTGATAATTGAATTAAAGAGTGGCCGTTGGGGTTGATATTCAGGGAGTATAGCACAGATTTGCAAAATTAACGGATTTTTTGTTTTAGGTAATTTTCAGTTGAAACCACTTCAATAACGTATTTTTAATTCGCTGCCTCAAGTTGAGCGAGCAAATTGATGAAGATAGGCTCCCCTTTTGCACTGAATCGTCTTTCGAAATCAATCACCGTGAAGCCTATTATCTTGTCCGTTTTCTCATCATACCTGATTACTACGCCGTTATCCAATGTTTCACAGATAGCTTTTTTCGGCTTTCCTATCGAAACATAGAGCACATCGGCTTCTTTATCGTAGGAGATTCTTAGCGCACCATTTTTGGGTTTAGCCATATTATCTTCCCCTCCTTCATTCGTCGTTCAAGGTACGCTGTTTTAATAAGGTTCTGGGGCATGTTCACAACCACCAGCTTATAACTACTACGCCGCCTCTTCTTGTAATACAAAATGGTTCCTTCTTCCCAGTTACTTTCGATAATTGCATCAAGGCTTGCCAACACTTCCTTGACGAACTCAACAGGATTAGCTATCCTATGCCCGTCTCTGATATGATTTATCGTGGAATCGCGTAGCTCAAAGATATTTCCGTCCTTGTCATTAATGAACTCCATCCGAGTGATACCTTATTTTATTACGTAGTAAGGAAAGAAAAGGGGGAAAGGAAGGAAAGGGTGGAATCTTTCCCTTACTTCCTTTCCCCGTACTAAGCCTATGATATTTTCCAAATCTCTTTGCGTTTGGTATATATTATGACTTTGGTAAATTGTCTCTACTTTAACAAAACCAATTTCCGCACACTCACAAACTCACCTGCCGAAAGCCTGTAGAAATAAACTCCGCTTCCGACATACTCGCCCGCGTCGTTTCGTCCATCCCAATACGCCGCTCTTGCTTTGTCAAGATAGTAGCCTGCTTCCTTCCAACCCAAAGAGAAACTCCGAACCAGATCACCTTTAACGTTGTAAATCCGTATCTCCACAAAGGCGTCGTCCGATAACTGATATGGAATCCACGTCTCCGGGTTGAACGGATTTGGATAATTGGGCAACAAGGCGGATTTTTGGGGCAAGGATAGATACAATGGCATAACAAGGAGATATTCAGAAATGTCACGCGCGGTCAAGGTGTGAGTTACAGACTTTATCGCGAACCGATTGTCTTTATCCACCGCCGTGATTTCTAATTCATCGGTTGCGCGCATCATAAATTCTTCTTTATCTGCGACAAAGGTTGCCACATAGTTGCCTAAACCAGTTGATGTCCCCGTTACATCTTCAACCATTTGCCCCGTCCGCAGATTACGAATCTTCACTGCGACTCCATCCAAAGCAATGTCATTGCGAGCAAAGCAAAGCAATCTGCCTGTTTCCTCAAGTCTAACGTTGCCTGTGACGACAAAGATAGATGCGCTTTGATTGTCAGAAAATAACAGCGGCGGCATCAAAGACGGCGCTGCGATTTCACTCTCACAGGGGTTACCTTCAAACACTACCTCTTTCTCCACCTTCATCACCACAACATATCCCTCACCGCACTGCACCAGCGCATTCGCCGGAGAACCATCTGGAAAAGTGGGCAGGTAAGAGATAAATTTATTCTGTGCATTGTCATATCGGATAATCATTGACAAACTGTCTTTCCCAATATGTTCGGCTAAGTCGCTCATTCGCCAGTCTTGTAGCTTGACAGGAATCGAGATTAAATTGATGCCCTTGAACAACTTTAAGGCAAATTGCACCGGCTCACAGGCAGTTTTTTCTGTCGTCTTGCCTTCTGCAATATTTGACCTATCCGACCAGTTTCCTGCTTCATCCACCGCCTTCAGCGCCAAATTATAAGTCGTAGAAGGCAACAGATTAGTAACTGTGAACTCTTCCTGCGCGCCGGCAGGCTTCGGAGTCGGAGAATTCGGAACCTTCGTCGCTGTGTTCCAGTTGAACGGAATTGCATCTGAATATCTTAGGTCATAAGCCTTTGCGGTCCCGACGTTTCCGTCGTCGCCTGGCGCGGTCCAGATTAAGGTTATCGAATCATATTTCGGTTTTGAGGTTGCTCAACCAGTCACCGTCGCGGGAGGAATAGTGTCTTGCGGTGGCGTTTTGACCTGGATGTTTTTCCGTTTTACGTCAACCTTATTCTGACTATTTTTCACGGTCAGTCTAAGAGTATACGCGCCTTCGGAAAGCCCCACCGTCTTCCATTCTGCCATGAATCCCTCACGGACGGGTTTGCCTCCATTTCCTCCCCCTTGAGGGGGGAGGTCAGGTGGGGGTGAAATCACTTTCCAACCCATGCGCATCAAGTTAAGGGCAATCACGTAGATATGATGTTGTTCCTCCCCCTTGACGGGGGAGGTTAGGTGGGGGTGAGAGCGGCACTCTCGCTTTTTTCACCCTCCCCTAACCCCTCCCGTCAAGGGAGGGGAATTGGGAAAAAACGCTTAACTTGATG
>Ga0194113_10001863_pt1 | contig 28879 bp, 33 predicted proteins | sample TA2MahC200mmetaG_FD_146193 | JGI IMG/M metagenome (GOLD analysis project Ga0194113, IMG submission 146193) | Freshwater microbial communities from Lake Tanganyika, Tanzania - TA2015017 Mahale Deep Cast 200m | ecosystem: Environmental > Aquatic > Freshwater > Lake | place: Tanzania: Lake... | reverse complement strand
ATTGAATCTCATGATGAAGGTGGGTCTAAACCTTATAGTTATACGGGATACCCAGTCGTCAAGAAAAAGATTTTCCTGGGCAGGAGAGGTTTTTTTCTTGACTTTCGGTTTCAAAGAGGCTTTTTGTGTAGTTACTATAGCTACCTTGGCAAATTCATATAACCTCTGCAATGTGGCTTCTCACTTTCTTCACTATAGTATTGAGCTGGTCAATGTCCCCGGGCGCATAATAATCGGTAAAGTATGGATTGCCGTCGGAGTATTGAATTACATTTCGTATGTCGTGTAGTTCAACGGGTACTGGATATCGGCTTTTCCACTTCGACTGCCTAGACAGTCTAGTTAGAATGTCTTCTTCCTTGATGTCCACCTCAATATTTGCTTCTTTGGATAACTTCACGAGGTTATGTTCATTGATTAGTCTCGGCAATCTCCCCGTTTGAAGGAATTGGCTGTCAATCTCATCCTTTCGCCTTCCAATTATTAGAGCCTTGAATAGATTCTCAAGAGCATATGAAACAAGAATGAAATAAGGGCCATGTAGATTAGGTGGAGGTATATTAGGGTGTTTTCCACCTTTGTCGTACTTTCCTTCTTTCGCGTTGGTCAGAACGACACTCCAATATTTCCACAGTTGCGGCTCTAACACCTTGGATGCCTCAAGCATCTCGTCGGCTTTCTCTACCCAAGACCGGGGATTAAGCAGGCCATTCAAATAAAGGGCAACGAATTGTGGGTATTTTTGGAGAGGATTTTTGTTAATCATCTCACTGCACCGAGTAAAAGGCTTTGGCTTTTTATCTCTAACTTTAGGGACACATGCGCATTCTCAGTATAATCTTTGAATTAAATAAATGCCAGTATCCCGCCCTAACACTGAACACTGTGACAGAATGTGTGATGTAAAGCAAAACAATTGTGTAGTAAAGCACGATGAGATTAGAAATTTCCGCAACTAACCAACGCTAGCCGATTTCAGGCAATGTCGTTGCCTTTTAGCGAGCTTAATTGAATTTGTTCATGGCTGCGACCATGCCCTCGGTTAAGATGCAGTGAATAGCTTCGGCTGCTCGGGCGATGGCGGGCTTAATCGCTTTCTCTTCTTGCGGGGTGAAGTCGCTAAGGACGTAGCCGACTATAGCATCCTCACCAGTGATTGCTGTGCCATCTTTTTTTGTTGGGCGGCCGATGCCTACCTTGATGCGGCAGAAGTCCTTGCTTCCCAGAGCCGAGATTATGGATTTTATCCCTTTATGTCCTCCAGCGCTGCCACCGGGGCGGAGGCGCAGCTTGCCCAGAGGTAAATCGAGGTCATCATAGATAACAATCAGGTCGTTTACCGGGATTTTATACTTGCGCATCAGCCGACCAACTGCCTCGCCGCTGAGGTTGACGAATGTCTTGGGTTTGGCCAGAAGTACTTCGATGCCGGCTATTTTGTCGCTGCCGACCTGGGACTGACACTGGTGTTTTTTTATCTGTATGGAATGGAGCCTGGCCAAGTAGTTTATGCAGCGGAAGCCGATATTGTGGCGGTTGTGGGCATAAGCTTTGCCCGGGTTACCCAGGCCTACAATAAGTTTCATATTGTTTATTCTTACCCTCACCCTATCCCTCTCCCATCACGGGAGAGGGGAAAATCTTATTCCTCTCTCCTTTTGAACCCCCCGTTCTGAGATTCTTCCCGATAAATCGGGATAAAATCGGGACTCCCTCAGAATGACATAAAATGTACGAGTGGATAGCCTAGAGCATCCGCTCTAGGCATGATTGGAGCCAATGCTCCAATCTACCTGAGACGAAAAGTTTTTCTATTTGAGTTTGCCCTCTGATTTCTTTAGTAGCTCTAAGAACTCGGCTTCGTTTAGCGTTTTTGTACCCAGCGCCTGGGCTCGGTCTAGCTTGGAGCCGGGGTCTTCGCCGACCACTAAATAATTGGTTTTTCGGGTGACATCGGAGCCGGCTTTGCCACCTAGAGCTTTGACTCTGGCTTCGGCTTCCTGGCGGGGAAAGGCATCCAATCTTCCGGTGATGACGAATTCGACGCCAGCCAGTGGCAGCTTCTTTGCCTCAACCTTTTTCGCTTCGAGCCTGACCCCTGCTTTCCTCAACTTCTCGATGATTTTCTTGTTCTGTTGCTGGCGGAAGAAAGCTACTATACTATCGGCAATTTTTGGACCGATGGAAGGTATTTCCTGAAGCTTCTCTTGTGTCGCTCCGGATAAGTCATCAAGGCTGGTGTAATGCTCAGCCAGAAGCCCAGCTGTCTCCTCTCCGATATTGGGTATGCCCAGGGCGAAGATAACCCGGGGCAGAGGTCGGTTCTTGCTCTTTTCAATGGAGTTGAGTATGTTGGCTACACTCTTGTCAGCTAATTTTTCCATGTTGAGTAACTGTTCTCTTTTCTCTTTGAGGCTATAGATGTCGCCGACATCTTCGACCAGTTTGGCATTGAACAGCGCCTGGGACATCTTCTCGCCGACGCCTTCAATGTCCATGGCGCCGCGGCTGACGAAGTGCTTGATTCTCTCCAGCGCCTGAGCCGGGCAGCCAGCATTGGTGCAGCGGTGCATCGCCTCGCCTTCAGGCTTTATCACCTCGGCTCCACATACCGGACAGGTCTTGGGCATGTGGAAGACCTTCTCTTTGCCGCTACGACGGCTGACGATGGGCTCGACTATCTCAGGTATCACCTCACCGGCTCGCTGTATGACGACCCAATCGCCGATACGTATATCCTTGCGGTGAATATCCTCTTCATTGTGAAGCGCGGCATGCTTGATGGTCACACCGCCCACCTGGACCGGCTCAAGTAGGGCATATGGGTTGAGGCTGCCAGTCCGCCCTACGTTGATGCCTATTTCCAGAAGGCGGGTGGTGCCCTGAACGGCGGGGAATTTATAGGCGATTGCCCATCTTGGCTCACGCCCAACATATCCCAGCTCGACCTGGAAGGGGATGGGGTTGATTTTCACCACCACGCCATCAGCATCGTAGGGCAGTGCATCCTGGTTCTCCACCCACTTTGCATAGTAATCCTTTACCTCGTCCATGGTGTGGCATAAAGCGATTATGGGATTTACCTTAAACCCCAACGACTTCAGGTATTGCATGATTTCCCAGTGGGTGTCTGGGATTGCCTTGCCTTCAGCCCAGCCCAGACCATAGACAAAGATATCCAGCGGACGCTGAGCGGTAATCCTGGGGTCTAATTGTCTTACCGAGCCGGCAGCGGCATTCCTGGGGTTGGCGAAGAGCGGCAGGCCATCTTTAGCCCGCTCCTCATTGAGCTTTTTGAAGCCGGCCTTGGGCAGATAGACCTCGCCCCTGACCTCAAACCGCGGTGGTGCCTCTTTGGGCACGGAGAGGGGTATGCTCTTTATAGTCCTTAGATTCTGGGTGATATTCTCACCGCGGAGGCCGTCACCTCGGGTTGCGCCGACCTCAAGCAGGCCATTGACATAGGCCAGGGCTACAGCCAGGCCATCTATTTTGAGCTCACAGACGAAGTCGGTTTTGCGGCTGCCCAGAAGGTTGGAAGCCCGGCGGTACCAGGCGTCAAGTTCTTCGTCGGAAAAGGCATTTGCCAGGCTGAGCAAAGGTTGAGGATGTTCCACGACGCCGAAGGCTTCAACCGGGGCGGCACCAACACGTTGGGTGGGTGAATCAAGGGTAATGAGTTCGGGGTGTGCCTCCTCTAGCTGCTTTAGCTCTCGCATAAGCTCATCATACTCGGCATCGCTGATTTCCGGGCTGTCCAGCACGTAGTAGCGGTAATTGTGGTAGTTGAGCAGCTCCCTTAGCTTGGTTATCCTTTGTTTTATCTTTGCTATGTCTGCCATTTGTCAATCCACAATCATAGTATAACACGTCACAGAAACAGTAGAAAAAAGCAAATGTAGTGCGAGGCTTTAGCCTCGCTATTGTCAGCAGGCTGTCCATGTGCCATAATTTTGATATTAACATGGTTGGAGGTGAGATATGGCGAAGATAATAGATTTGAGCGTCCCCACGGAAGATAGCCCCAGCGAACCGTTGCCGGTGAAAGTTAGCCATGAAGCCCATCAGCAGGGCGTCGAGATAATGAAGATGTTCTTCGGTTGCAGTGAGAAAGACCTGCCTCAGGGGCTAGGCTGGGCCAACGACAGCGTGACTTTAATCTCCCATGCCGGTACTCATGTTGATGCCCCATGGCACTACTTCCCCACTTCTGAGGGGAAAAGAGCTAAGACTATTGACGAGATACCACTGGAATGGTTCTATCACGATGGCGTGATGCTGGACATGAGGCATAAACCACGCGGCTCAGGCGTCACCGTTGGTGAGCTTAAGACGGCTTTGAAGAAGATTAGCTACAAGATTAAGCCCTGGGACATCGTGATGATACAGACCGGGGCTGACAAATTGTGGGGGAAGCCGGAGTATTTTGATGCTGGCTGTGGCATGATGAGGGAGTCCACACTCTGGTTGATAGACCAGGGCGTTAGGGTTATGGGCATCGATGCCTGGGGATGGGACCGGCCGTTCTGGGCGATAAAGGAGGACTTTGCCAAGACGGGTGATGGGAGCGTGATATGGGGTGCACACTTTGTCGGCAAGGACAAGGAATATTGCCACATAGAGAAGTTAGCCAACCTGGATAAACTGCCCAAGCCATTCGGCTTCAAAGTTGCCTGTTTTCCGGTGAAACTTACCGGTGGCAGCGCTGGCTGGTGCCGCGTTGTCGCCATTCTGGAGGACTAACCGCAACCTGAGTTTCACCCTCACCCTTTCGTTTCACTCAGGCAAGCTCTGTCCCCTCCCATCGAGGGAGAGGAAATAAGATATATGTTGTCTTGAGGTGCGGACTTTAAACGGCTAAAATTTGGGTTGGTGTGTTGGGTGGCTGTATGGAGATAGAATGCTTGAATGTTGGTAAGGATTGATTGGCAGTATGGTAAAAACGTTTCTGTGTCCTAACTGTGGGGAAGAGAACCATATGACTTACCGATTCTGTGGGAATTGCGGGACGAGATTGGCTGCTGGAATGCAGCAGTCGACAAAGACATGCTCCAAGTGCGGCTCGGAGAACCTTCAAAGCTATAAATTCTGTGGTGATTGTGGCGCAAAGCTAGACACTAGCTGCCCTAATTGCGGGGCTACTGTTCCCCCCGACTCCAGATATTGTCCCAACTGTGCCTACCTCTGTGGTGAGGGGCGGTATGATGTGTACCAGTAGAGACAGAGATAGATTGGCTTTTCATTTGAACTCTGGGGCAGTTGCGTCTAGAATTCCAACGGGACTCTCTGGCAGATGAGAACTAAACCGCCACTCTGGTATACACTGCAAGCGATTTTGGGTGCGTTAGTGGAAGAGGCTATCTTGGTTGCTATCGTGCTCTGGGTGCTGCCGCGTTTCAATATAAATATTCCGCTGTGGGGCTTGGCCATTCTAATGGTGGCTTTAGCTGTACATTCCTATATCATGTACTTGGTGGGTAAACCAACCTTCCTGATAAAGCCGAAGGTAGCGGCTGAAAATATAATCGGTAGCGAGGGCAGGGTAGTGAGGCTGTTAGCTCCTGAAGGCTATGTCAAAGTCCAGGGTGTGCTGTGGAAGGCGAGGTGCAACGAATCAAACCTGGAAGTGGACGATGAAATCGTGGTCGTGGGCATTGAAGGGCTTAAGCTGATCGTCAGGCCAAAAGAAAGAACGGTTCAGGATAAGAAGCATCCCCTTGACAAATGTAGCTAATGATGTATAATTAAAATAACGATAACTATTATCAATAAAGGTAATGAGGAGAACTAAACAGAAAGAAGCTATCCTTAAAGTGTTGAGAGGCACGCGCTCTCATCCTACTGCTGATTGGATATACGGTGAGGTAAAGAAAGAGATTCCCAACATTAGCCTTGGGACTGTATATCGAAATCTTGGATTGTTATCCCAGAGCGGTGAGATACTGGAGCTCGAACTTTGTGGTACTTATAGTCGGTTCGATGGCAGACGAGATAGTCATTATCATTTCAGATGTGAGAACTGCGGTCGGGTGTTCGACGTTGACGAGCCGGTGAACGAAGAGATTGATGGTAGAATTGCCCGGAAAACAGGCTTCAGGGTTAAATATCATAGGCTTGAATTTCGTGGAGTGTGCAAGGAGTGTCAGAAGGGCTGATTTTGCAGGAGGTGGTTGATGCCAAAGGCTGTAATAACCTTGGATGAGCGGCAGGTAGCGAGGCTGGAGCAGGTAATCATAGACCGTGATGAAAAAGGGGCATGGGAACTATTATCTGAGATAAGGGCGAAAATTAAAGCAACTCAAGATACTCGTTGTGGTATAGAGAAGCTGAGGAAGGGAGTGCAGTGAGGATTGGGGGATAAACTCCCCCAGCTTGACAATGAAGTTGTGTCTACCTATATTTGTGGTAGAACCATCTGTTGGTTGGGGGCTGGCAGCTTTTTAGTTGATAGGTAACAGGGGGCAGGGCAGTTGCCCGCTGAAAAAACACTGAGGAGGGTGAGAAATGGCAAAACAGGTTAAAGTTTATTCTACCGCTACCTGACCCTGGTGCGTTAAGGTCAAGCAGTTGCTGGACCAGTACAAAATCTCTTACCAGAGTTTTGATGTTGCCAGTGATAAGGCTGCACGTGATGAGATGATAAAAAGGACAGGACAAATGGCCGTCCCTGCTATTGACATCGATGGTGAGGTAGTGGTGGGCTATGATGAGAAGTGGATTAGACAGAAACTGAACCTGTAGGCAAAGGCGGTGGAAATGTACGATTTGATGATTGTTGGTGGTGGTCCCTCTGGCATGACGGCAGCCGTATATGCAGCACGGAAGAAGCTGAATGCCTTATTGCTGGCTAAAGAGATAGGTGGGCAGGTAAACTGGACACTGGGAATAGAGAACTACATGGGCTATCAGTTTATCGAGGGGCCGGAGTTGATTAAGAAGTTCGAGGAGCAGGTGAAGCAGTTTCCCTTGGAAGTGAAAGCCGGGGAAGATGTCAGCAGCTTGGTCCGGGTAGGACAGGGCTTTGAGGCTAAGACCGATAGCGGTGAAACCTACCAGGCTAAGGCGGCTATAATCGCTACTGGCAAGCGTCCCCGTCCGCTGAATGTTCCCGGTGAAGACAAATTCAGGGGCAGAGGGGTTACTTACTGTGCCACTTGCGATGGTCCCCTGTTTAGCGGTATGAAGGTTGCTGTTATCGGAGGTGGCAATTCGGCCTTGGAGTCTGTTGATGACATGGTAAAAATCGCTGAACACGTATATTTGGTATCGCTGACTCCTCTCACCGGCGACCAGATTCTAATCGATAAGGTGAAAGGCGCTAACAACCTTACGATATTCCTGGAACATGAAGTCCTGGAGATAACGGGGGAAGACTTCGTTAGTGGGATAAAGATAAGGGACTTAAAAACCAAACAGGAAAGGGAACTGCAGGTCAGTGGCGTCTTTGTTGAGATTGGGCTTATCCCCAACTCGGAACCGGTAAAAGGTGTAGTTGCTCTTAATCGCCTGGGGGAAATTGAGGTTAATTGTAACAATGAGACCAATGTGCCCGGGCTTTTCGCTGCTGGAGATGTCACTGATGTTCCAGAAAAACAGATAGTGGTAGCTGCTGGCGAAGGGGCTAAGGCTGCCCTTCAAGCGCATCGTTACATGCAGAGGCTGGTCTGATGAACTTATCTAAAAGTGTTCCTCAGTTTTATAGATGCGAGAGCCTCGTCCTGTGTCATTCTGAGCGTAGCGAAGAATCTTACTGCACTCCTCGCCACCCAAGATTCTTCGGTCGCCCTTCCACGAAGGCCTCCCTCAGAATGACAGGAATATAAGGAGCAAGCAGGGGGAGAATTATGGAACTTAAAGGAAGCAAGACCGAGGAAAATTTACGCAAAGCTTTTGCCATGGAGCTAAACGCTCGGGCTAGCTATACATATTTTGCTGAGGCCGCTAGGGAAGCTGGTCTGGAGCAGGTAGCCGATATGTTTCTGGCTACAGCGCAGAACGAGGCCGAACATGCTGAGCACGAATTTAAGTTCCTCGGCGGTGTTGGTGACACCGTGGCAAATTTGAAGCTGGCAGTTGAGCGTGAGCACAAAGAAGCGACCAAACTGTATCCCGAAGCAGCTAGGATGGCTGGAGAGGAGGGCTTCGGTGAAGTCGCTAATTTCTTCCGCAGGATGGGCAAGGTTGAGGCGAAACACGAAAAGAACTTCCGTGAGTTGCTGGTGGCATTGGACAAGGGTGAGACGGCTAAGGGAAGGACGGTGGAACATTCGGCCATTGAGATGGCGCAATTGATGTTGCCGCATCAGACTAATCCTGCCGGTTTTGTCCACGGTGGTGAGTTGATGAAACTGATGGATAACGCCGCCGGCGTGGTAGCTGCCAGGCATAGTCGGGCTAATCCAGTTACGGCAATGGTGGAAGACATCAATTTTCATAATCCGGTGCGCGTCGGTGATTTGGTGTTGGTTCATGGCAAAATCACTTTTACCAGTCGTTCATCTATGGAAGTGCGGATAGATGTTGAGACGGAGAACCTTCTTACCGGGAAGCGGCTCCCGGCGCTAACCGCCTATTACGTTATGGTGGCGGTGAATCTTGAAGGGAAACCGGTGGAGGTGCCGCCACTCATAGTCACCACCGAGGATGAAGAGAGGCTGTTTAATGAGGGCCTGGCAAGATATCAGGCTCGAAAGGCAAAAACTGAGAAGTAAGAGGAGACGTGCGGATGGGGAATGCAAAACCTGAAAGAAAAGTTTACGTCGATTATATTGCCACCAATCCGGTATTGCCGGCGGTGCTGGAGGCGATGCTGCCTTATTTCCAGGATGTTTATGGTAATCCTCAATCGCTCCATGCCTGGGGTGATGTGGCGAGGGAAGCCATAGAGAAAGCTCGGGAACAGGTTGCCGCTCTCATCAGCGGAAATCCTGAGGAAGTGATTTTTACCTCCTCCGGCAGTGAAGCCAATAACCTGGCAATTAAAGGGCTGGCGCAAGGCCAGGCTGGGAAAGGCAAACACATAATCGTTTCCGCGATTGAGCATTTTTCAGTGCTTCACGCCGCTCGAACTTTGGAAAAGGCTGGCTTTGAGCTTACTGTAGTGCCTGTAGATAAATATGGGCTTGTTGACCCTGATGAAGTAGCCAAAAGTATCAGGAAGGACACGATATTGGTCTCGATTATGCATGCCAACGGAGAGGTGGGCACCATCGAGCCAATCGCCGAGATAGGTAAGAAGGTAAAAGAGGCTGGTGTGCTCTTCCACACCGATGCTGTTGCCAGCACTGGCAATATACCTGTAAACGTAAATGAGCTGGGGGTAGATGCCTTGAGCCTGGCAGGGAACCAGTTTTACGGTCCTAAAGGGGCGGCTGCTTTATGGCTGCGCAAGAGGCTACGCCTTATTCCGTTAATGGACGGTGGTGTGCAGGAAGGTGGGCGAAGACCGGGTACGGAGAATGTGCCAGCTATTGTTGGCTTGGGCAAGGCAGCTGAGCTAGCCGTGAGAGATATACCCTCGCGGATGGAAAAGCTTTCGCCTCTCAGGGATAAGTTAATCAAGGGCATACCGATGGCAATTGAACATGTTTTTCTTACCGGTCATCCTTCGCAGCGTCTGCCACATCATGCCAGCTTCTGTATCGAGTTTATCGAAGGTGAGGCTATGCTGCTATTGCTCAACAGTCAGGGCATCGCTGTCTCTAGCGGCTCAGCTTGTACCTCGCGAGCGCTGAAGGCTTCTCATGTGCTTATCGCCATGGGCATACCACACGAAATCGCCCAGGGCTCTTTGCTTTTTAGTTTGGGTGTGGATAATAATGAGGCGGACATAGATTATGTGCTGAAGAAGCTGCCACCTATTGTTGATAGGTTAAGGCAGATGTCTCCATTGTATGCCAAATTCATGAAGGAAAAGAGGGGGTGAAGAAATATGCCGATGTATAGTGAAAAAGTGATGGACCATTTTATGAATCCCCGCAATGTCGGCGAGATTGAAGATGCTGATGGCATCGGTGAAGAAGGCAACCCCGTATGCGGGGATATGATGACCTTCTATATTAAAGTGAAAGACAACCGTCTTGAAGACGTCAAATTCCAAACTTTTGGCTGTGGTGCTGCTGTTGCTGTTTCCAGCATAGTCAGTGAAATGGCGAAAGGCAAAACTCTGGAGGAAGCCCTGACTATCACACCGAGCCTGGTAGCTCATGAGTTAGAGGGTTTACCCAAGAACAAATACCACTGCTCTAACTTGGGGGCTCAAGCATTACGGAAGGCAATCCGTGATTATGCCCAAAAGAGAGGAATCACCATCAAGGGTCTGGAAATGAAAGGAGAACAGGATGAAGAAGGAGAAGAAAGCTAAAGAAGAGAGATGCCTCTGTCCTTATTGCGAAGTGGAGCTGACTGTAACACATTTCCCTTTCTGTCAGGCTTGTGGGATAGTTTTTCATCGCTGCCTTAGGTGCAATATAACAGTATTGGATAAAAAGGCCACTAAATGTCCTAAGTGTGGCGAGCCATTGAGTTGAGGAGGAGATGACATTATGAAGGCAGATGAGACTTTGGATTGCGTTGGACTTTATTGTCCTATGCCTATCGCCCAGACTGCCAGAAAGATGAAAGAGCTAAAACCTGGGCAGGTACTGGAAGTTCTGGCTGATGACAAGGGTATAAAAGAAGACATGCCAAACTGGTGCAAGACGACAGGCAATGAATTCTTGGGCATTGAAGAAGACAATGGGGTATACAAGGTCTTTGTAAAAAAATCTGGACGGTGAGGGTCATATGGAAGACGAACAAGGTAAGACTTTAGAAGCAATTCAGTTTGCCATTCAGATGGAGATTGATGGCAAAGAATATTACCAGAAAGCCAGCCGGGAAAGCGGTAACCGGGTAGGCAGAGAGCTTTTTGATTGGTTGGCTGCTGAGGAGGATAGACACCGGCAGAGGTTTGAAGACATATATAATATTATAAAAAAGCAAAAAGCCTGGCCTAGTGTTGACATTCAGCCTCTGAAGGGTGACATACTAAAAACCTTATTCTCCGAGGCGATGAGGGCAGGCAGCCCTCCTGTGAAGGCGACTAGTACTGAGCTTGATGCTATAGCTAAAGCTATGGAGATGGAGAATAAGACTGAGAAATTCTACAGCAGCCGGGGTGAGGAAGCTGTCTACGATGCCGAGAAAAAGCTATATACGTCTCTGGCGGCTGAAGAGAGGGGGCACTATCTGGCTCTGGTTGGCTATCGAGAGTATCTTATTGACCCGGCGGGTTGGTTCCGCAAAGTGGAGCACCATTCACTGGATGGTGGCTAATTATCCCTGAAAAACTTCGTGTTTCAAGGAGCCCCAAATTTATTGATGGCTTTTCCGGGGTATAGATGAGCGAAGCGGATTTTTCCCAGGGTGCTGGATAAGGAGGCAGTGAAAATGGATATGGACAACATATTGGAAATCAAGCAGTTAAGTGTGGCGGTGGAGGATAGGGAGATTTTGCACGGCATAAATCTGAACATTAAAGCCGGTGAAACCCATGTCCTTTTCGGCCCCAATGGCAGTGGCAAGACCACTCTTCTCATGGCGATAATGGGTTCTCCTAAATATCGGGTAGTCACGGGCAGCATTATCTTCAAGGGTAAGGAAATTGTAGGATTGCCTGTGGATGAGAGAGCCCGTTTGGGAATCGGTATGTCCCTGCAAAGACCGCCGGTAGTTCGCGGTGTCAAGACCCGTGATATGGTGACTGCCTGTACAAAAGGGAGGTTAAATACTGAAAGTATAGACAGCCTGGCAGAGAAGGCTAACCTAATTGAGTTCATGGACAGGGAGGTGAATTACGGATTCTCTGGGGGTGAGATAAAACGCTCGGAGCTTTTACAACTGCTGGCCCAAGACCCTGATTTGGTGTTGCTGGATGAACCTGAGTCCGGTGTTGACCTGGAGAATATAGCTCTAATCGGTCAGCTAATAAATGAGCTGCTACGGAAGGAACACCCGATACGTGACCGCAGACATGCCGGTCTTATCATCACCCATACCGGCCACATTCTGGATTATGTCAATGCTCGGACTGGCTATGTTCTTCTTGATGGCAAGATGGTCTGTGAGGGAGACCCTCGCGAGATTTTGGAGACGATAAAAAGCAAAGGTTACAGGGAGTGCTGGAAATGCGTGAGTTAAAGTCTGAAAGAGCTTCCAAAGATAAAGCGCGAGCTGCATTATCCAAGCCAGCGGCTTTCGGCGAGGATTTAGATTTAGACAAATATGTCCATTCTGCAGATGAGCTGCCTTATCAGGAGGATACATCCCGCTTACCAACTGTGACCAAAGGACAAATGATGCAGGTTGGTGTTATGCCAGATGGCAGCCAACGCTCGGGGACTATCATCCAAATAGACCATTCCACAATACATAGTCTGACAAAACAAGAGGGCATAGAGGTGATGGCCACCAGCCAGGCTCTGGAGAAATATGACTGGCTGGCTGAATATTTGTGGAAAGCTGTGGCTGTTGATACGGATAAATATACCGCCCATGTCGAGCTTGGCCAGAGCGATGGCTACTTTTTCAGGGCATTGCCTGGCAGTAAGACATTATATCCGGTTCAAGCCTGTCTCTATCTGGCCAAAAGTAACCTGGCTCAAAAGGTTCATAATATCATCATCGCTGAAGAGGGCTCAGAACTGCACATTATCACCGGCTGCACCACGGCTTTGGAAAGGGAACCCGGATTACACATCGGCATTTCTGAGTTCTATATTAAGCGGGGAGCCAGGGTCAGCTTTACTATGATACATAGCTGGGCGCCGGAGATAGCCGTGCGTCCCCGCACCGGGGTAATCATCGAAGAAGGCGGTGTATTTCTGAGCAATTATGTGATTATGAAGCCGGTTCGCTCACTGCAGATGAGCCCACTGGCAAGGTGCGTTGGAGATAACTCGGTGGTCAGGTTTAATAGCATTCTGGTGGCTCTGCCTGGTTCTAATATGGACATCGGTTCTCGGGTTATCCTGGGTGCCAGGGGAGCCAAGACAGAGATAATATCGCGGGCCATTACCAAAGGGGGAGATATTACCGCTCGGGGCTATATTGAGGGCAATGCCCCTGATGTCAAAGGTCATCTTGAGTGTCGTGGCTTGCTTCTACAGGACAAAGGCATGATTTATGCCGTGCCGGAGTTGAAAGGACTGCTGGCTGGTGTAGACCTATCGCATGAAGCGGCTGTGGGGAAAATAGCCGAGGAGGAGATTGAATATCTGATGATGCGAGGATTAACCCGTGATGAAGCCACTGCTACCATAGTCAGAGGATTCTTAAGAGTTGATATTGAGGGCTTGCCACCGGAGCTCAACCTCGAATTGCAGCGAGCCATCGAAGCCAGCGAAAAGGTGCTCATGTAGTGAGGCGCTTTATGAAGGAGACCAAAAGGTACGAAACATCTAAACATGTAGGGACAGACCTTCAGGTCTGTCCGTTGCCTTGTCATATTCGGACAGGTCTAAAGACCTGTCCCTACGAAAGAACTCAAACTTGAAGGGGGGGTAGCTAATCTAAAATGGCAAGGAATTGGCTAGAAGAAGTTGTCGCAGAGCTATGGCGATTGAGGGGCTACATGGTTCTTACTGATGTAGACCTACCAATGCCCAAGACGTCCTTACGCAGCGTAAGGGGTCATTCCGACATAGATGTGCTAGCGATAAAAGAGAGAAATCGTGCACATCGAATGTGAAAGCTGGTGGGGTCCGTCTCGGGACGAGGAAAAAAAGAAACTGGGTCATCTCAAGGAAAGATTTGAAGTTTCTCCGGGGGAGCTGAAGGGAAAATTTGCATTCTTGACTACTCACCTTAACCAAGCTGGACCACGGAAGGTCTTCGTGACTAGTGGAAAGCCCACGAAATCACGTGGAGGTCCTTGGGAGAGGCTGGAGACGTTTTGTAATGAGCATGATATCGAGCTTAAAGAGGTAAAAGCGGTTTTGGAGGAGTTTATAACTGAACTTGCGAAAAAGTATCGACGAAAGGATGGGCGTGTTGGTCGTGAAGAAAGCTTTGTAACCAGGCTTCTAATACAAATGAACTGGGATGGACTGTTGCCGGCTCGGAAAGGTAAGAATGCAGAGAATAAATGAAGGAAATCGAATAGAACATCTCAGGCAGGGGCGAACACCGCCTTGGAAATCATATTTGGAGTTTTATTTATTAACCGACTCGGGAGGACAGATAGACAAACTTCAGGATATCAATTACAAGCTGAGTGGAACTAGGGCCTGCCACCGGAGCTCAACTTGGAACTATAACGAGCCATTGAGGCCAGCGAAAAAGAAGTTACTAGTAGTCTCATTATAGAATAGATGAATTACTGTTCACCAGTGTAGCCATTTAATTATAAGACTATTAGTATGTAGGTCAAATGAATGGAGATGAAAGTGTCGATTAACTCAAACTGCCACTGCGAGGAACAGGGTGACGAAGCAATCCCTATTCCACCACCTGTCATTCTGAGGGAGTCCCGATTCTATCGGGACGACCGAAGAATCTCGGTAGGTGAGGAGCACGATGAGATTCTTCGCTACGCTCAGAATGACACAGGACGAAGGACTCGCAATGACGGGTAGAAATTACTAAACTGTCTCTGGGGGTGAATTATGGATTTGAAAGCGCTTTATAAATTGGGTTATGGTCTTTATGTTGTATGTTCCAAGAAGGGGGATAAGTTCAACGGCCAGATTGCCAACACGGTGTTTCAGGTATGTTCCGAGCCGCCTACTATCGCTGTGGCTATAAACAGGCAGAATCTGACTAATAGCTTCATCTCGGAAAGCAAGGTATTCACCGTTTCCATCATCTCCCAAGACACGCCCCTGAGTTTCATCGGTAGTTTTGGCTTCAGGTCGGGCAGGGATGTGGATAAACTCAAGGGCATCAATTATAAGTTAGGTGAGACCGGGGCGCCGATAGTGCTGGACAATACTCTGGCTTATCTTGAAGCTAAAGTGATTAACCAGTTAGAAGTTGGCACCCATACTATTTTCGTCGGTGAGGTCGTGGCAGCGGATGTCCTCAAAGAAGACGAGCCGATGACTTATGCCTACTATCATCTGGTGAAACGTGGCAGCACTCCCAAGACGGCGCCGAGCTATATCGAAGAGAAAAAGGAGGCAGCACCGAAAATGGCCAAATATAAGTGCAGCGTTTGTGGTTATATTTATGACCCGGAGAAAGGCGACCCTGATGGCGGAATAAAACCGGGCACAGCTTTTGAAAAGCTACCGGATGATTGGGTGTGTCCTGTCTGCGGTGCCAGTAAGGACCAGTTTGAGAAGGTAGAGTGAAGTTAATATTATGTTATGTCAAAAACCATGAAGAGGAGCTAATGCTATGGCGGAAAGTAGAAAAGAAGTTCTGAAAAACCTGTTAAAAAAATTGCACGAAGGTGCCAATCCCGAGCAGATAAAAGAAGAATTCAAGAGAACACTGGGTGATGTGCCACCGTCTGAAATAGCAGCAGTTGAGGAAGAACTTATAAAAGAGGGGATGCCTAGGGAAGAAATACAGAAATTCTGCGATATTCACCTTGCCGTTCTCAAAGAATCGCTGGAGAAGAAAGAAACCCTGGCGCCTCCGGGACACCCAATACATATACTTATGGAAGAGCACAAGGTGCTGCTGAATTTTGTTGATGAGTTCAAGGGCGTTGCCAAAGAGATAAAAGGAGCCAAAGGTTTGAGTTCTGTCGGTGAACAGATGAAGCAGTTAAACCACATTGTGGAGCACCTTAAGGACTCGGAAAGCCACTATGTGCGAGAGGAGAACGTCCTCTTTCCTTCCCTGGAGAAGCATGGGATTAAGGAGCCACCAGCAGTTATGTGGATGGAGCATGACAAAATAAGAGAGATAAAGAAAGGTCTGTACAGCACTATCGATGACCTTTGTGTGTTCAAAATCCTGAACCAAAAAGATTTCGCGACGAAGCTGGAGGAATCGGTACTGTCCTTGGCGGATATGCTCTCCAGCCATTTCTACAAGGAGAACAACATCCTGTTCCCAGCTGCTCTGCAGGTCATAGGTGAAAATGAATGGCCGGATATAAGGCATCAATTCGATGACCTCGGCTATTGCTGTTTTACCCCTGAACCAGCAAGGGTGGCCATTAGAGGGATAGCGCCATCCGCTTCTAAACCACCGGTAGAAGGCATTGTCTCTTTTGAAACCGGCACTATGTCAGTAGAGGAGATTGAAACAATCTTTGATACTCTGCCGGTGGATGTCACTTTTGTGGATAAAGATGACACGGTGCGGTACTTCAGCCAGTCTAAAGATAGGATTTTTCCCAGAGCCAAAGCGATTATCGGGCGGAAAGTTCAGCAATGTCATCCTCAAAAGAGCGTGCATGTGGTAAACCAGATACTTGAAGACTTCAGGGCTGGTCGCAGGGACTCAGCCCAGTTCTGGATTAACTTAAAGGGCAGGCTGATTTATATTCGGTACTTCGCCGTTCGTAAGGATGGAGATTACCTGGGATGTCTGGAAGTCACCCAGGATTTAACTGATATAAAGAAGATTGAGGGTGAGAAGAGGCTGTTAGATTGAAGGGGGTGTAGAATGAAATTGAGAGAGATAAAACCGGGGATTTACTGTGTGGGGGCGATTGACTGGGATAGAAGGCTGTTCGATTCTCTTATACCACTGCCCGATGGCACCAGCTATAACTCGTATTTGATTCGAGGTAGCGAAAAGACAGCTCTTATAGACACGGTAGACCCCACTATGGAGCAGGTACTGATAGACAACCTGAACGGGCTTGGTGTCAAAAACATAGATTATGTGATTGCCAACCATGCCGAACAGGACCATTCTGGCTCTATTCCTAGAGTTCTGGAAAAATACCCTAAAGCGAAGGTCGTGTGCACGCCCAGATGCAAGGGGATGCTCATAGACATGCTTCTTATTCCGGAAGACAGGTTCATAACCGTCGAGGATAAGGAGACCATCTCGCTGGGCGACAGGACGCTGGAGTTCATCCATGCCCCGTGGGTTCACTGGCCGGAGACGATGCTCACTTATCTACGTGAGGACAAAGTACTTTTTCCCTGTGATTTCTTCGGCTCTCATCTAGCAACAACTGATATGTATGTGACCGACGAGGGCCAGGTATACGAAGCAGCCAAGTGGTACTATGCCGAAATCATGATGCCCTTTCGAACCACCATCCAGAAGAATTTGGAGAAAGTTAAGGGCTACGAAATTGACATCATCGCTCCCAGCCATGGCCCGATGCACGATAAACCGAAGTTTATCGTGAAGGCTTATCATAGCTGGGTCTTCGATGGGCCCAAGAACATCGTGGTTTTGCCCTACATTTCGATGCACGGTAGCACCCGCAAAATAGTGGCGTATTTTGTCGAAGCTCTGGCACAAAGAGGTGTCACGGTGAAGCAATTTGACCTTACTGTCACCGACATCGGCAAGCTGGCGATGGCGTTGGTGGATGCGGCGACGGTTGTTTTAGGGACACCTACTGTTCTTGCCGTGCCACATCCCAATGTTGTTTATGCTGCTTTTCTGGCAAACGCCCTTAGGCCCAATCTGAAATTCGCCTCAATTATCGGCTCCTATGGCTGGGGAGGCAAGACGGTGGAACAACTTACAGCGCTGCTGCCTAACCTGAAGGTGGAATTGCTAGAACCTGTGCTAATTAAGGGATATCCCAGGGAAGCCGACTTTAAGGCTTTAGACAGTCTGGCTGAAGCTATTGTCCAGAAGCACAAAGAGCACGGCTTTGACGAGTAATCGGGGAATAATCAAAGGTGCGGAGGTAAAAAATGAAAGAAAACTTCAGGGCGACACTTAAGGTAAACGGAATATCAATTGAGGCAAACCCCTTCGTCGAAGAGTTCTTAGCTCGAACCACGGTGGGTGCGGTTTCTTCATTGAAAGAGGCAGAAGACATAAAGAGCCTGAAAATCCACCAAAAAAAGGGCAATATCGAAATCAGTGTAAATGGCAAGGATATTCCACTTACACCCTTCCCTAATGACATCATTTCTAGTACTCTGGTTGGGATGGTCTCCGTGCTCAAAGGGGTAGGGGAAATAGACAGCGTGGACATTAATGTTGAAGTAAAGTAGTGCGACCCTTTATCCCGACTAGTCGGGATAAAGGGTCGCCTTAGGTGATGAGTTGCGGGCGAGGCTGAAGCCTCGCACTACATGTTACTTTAAGAAAAAAAGTTCTTCATATAGGAAGTTGTCGGAGGCATTACAAAAGGTGGAGAAATCACAGGGCAGTAAATCCGAAAAGGCTAAAATCCATATAACTGGCATGACCTGCACTACCTGTGCCGCTACTATCGAGAAAGGTCTTGCTGAAACTCTAGGTGTGGAAAAAGCCAATGTCAGCTTTGCTTCAGAGAAGGCATCCGTAGAATACGACTCCTCCAAGGTTGACCTTGCCACAATCAGCCAGACCATCTCGCAACTGGGCTATAAAGTAGCCACCACGAAATCTATATTCCCGGTAAGCGGAATGACCTGTGCTTCTTGCGTAAACCGTGTGGAACAAGCCCTTTCCAGCGTACCCGGTGTCGTTTCAGCCAATGTTAACTTGGCTTCGGAGAAGGCCACGGTTGAATATGTTGAGGGGACTGATGTGGTTGCGATGCGACGGGCAGTGGAGGAGGCTGGTTACGGATTGGGTTCAGAGGTAGCAACACTGGAAGATGTCACCACGTCTGCTCAGCGAGAAATAAGGGGTCTAAGAAACAGGTTTATCTTCGCCTTTGTCCTAGCCGTGGTGATAATGACCATGAGCATGGGACCTGATTTCTTGTGGAAGCCTTATCTGCTCTGGGCATTAGCCACGCCGGTACAGTTCTGGACGGGTTGGCGATTCTATAAAGGGGCATGGGGAGCGCTTAGGCATAAGACCGCTGATATGAACACGCTTATCGCTGTGGGCACTTCGGCGGCCTATTTCTATAGCATGGTGGCAGTGGCGGCTCCGGCTCTTTTTGCTGCTGATATAGAGCTTGGCCTCTATTTCGATACATCATCTATGATTATAGCCCTGATTCTCTTGGGTCGCTTTCTGGAGTCCAGAGCTAGAGGACAGACTTCGGAGGCGATTAAGAAGCTTATTGGCCTTAAACCCAGGACCGCAATCGTTATTCGCGACGGCAAGGAGATGGAGATTTCTGTGGAGGAGGTACAGGTCGGCGACCTGATACTGGTGAGGCCAGGTGAGCAGATACCTGTTGATGGCATTGTCCGACAGGGCTATTCCAGCGTGGATGAGTCTATGATAACGGGAGAGAGCATACCGGTGGAGAAGAAGGTGGGCGATATGGTCATCGGTGCTACCATCAATAAGATGGGTAGCTTCCAGTTTGAGGCAACAAGAGTGGGCAAAGATACTACGCTGGCTCAAATTATCCGGCTGGTGGAGGAAGCGCAAGGGAGCAAGGCGCCAATTCAACGTCTTGCCGATGTCATCGCCAGCTACTTTGTACCGGCAGTGATAGGTATTGCCATTGTTACTTTTATAATTTGGTTTTTCCTTGGCCCGCAGCCAACTCTGACATATGCCCTGCTTAACTTTGTGGCGGTGCTCATCATTGCCTGCCCCTGTGCCTTGGGTTTGGCTACGCCGACGGCCATTATAGTTGGCACCGGTAAGGGGGCTGAGAACGGCGTTCTTATCAGGAGCGGAGAGGCGTTGGAACGAGCTCATAAAATAAATTCTGTGTTGCTGGATAAAACCGGGACTCTCACTAGAGGCGAACCTACGGTGACTGACATAATAGCAGCACCGTCTTTTAGTGAGGCCGAAGTTCTGAGGCTGGCAGCTTCTGCTGAGCGCAGCTCTGAGCATCCGCTGGCGGAGGCCATAGTCAAGGCAGCTTCGGAAAAGCGATTGAAATTATTCCAGGCTTCGGATTTTAAGGCTATGCCGGGACATGGTGTGGAAGCCATGGCAGATGGCAAGAAGCTGTTGGTAGGTAACCTTCTCTTGATGCGGGACAGAGGGCTTTCTCTGGATGGCTTGAAGAAAGAGGCAGACCGACTCTGGAGCCAGGGCAAGACCGTGATGTTCTTAGGCGTGAGCAGCCAGATAGCTGGCGTCATTGCTTTGGCGGATACCCTTAAGCCGAATGCCAGGGAGGCAGTGGGTTCTTTGCACAGGTTAAATGCTGAGGTAGTGATGATTACCGGTGACAACCGTCGCACTGCCGAAGCAATTGCCCGTGAAGCTGGTATTGACCGTGTCTTAGCCGAAGTGTTGCCAGAGAATAAAGCACAGGAGGTCAAGAGATTACAAGATGAGGGCAAGGTGGTGGCGATGGTGGGTGATGGCATTAACGATGCCCCGGCGCTGGCTCAGGCAGATGTAGGTATTGCCATAGGAACTGGCACTGATGTTGCCATGGAAACCAGCGACATAACGCTCATCAGTGGTGATTTAGGCGGCATTGTCACCGCCATATCCTTGAGCAAACGCACTATGAGGACGATTAAGCAGAACCTGTTCTGGGCGTTTGCCTACAATACCGCCCTTATACCGGTGGCAGCAGGCGTGCTTTACCTTGCCTTCGGACATACTGGTGTCCCCTCGGGGCTTCACTTTGTTTTTGGCAATTACGGCTTTTTAAATCCCATGCTGGCTGCTTTGGCAATGGCTGCCAGTTCCATTACTGTGGTTTCAAACTCGTTGCGGTTGAGAACATTTAAGCCAGTTAGATTTGAAAAACTGATGGAAGGAGGTAAGCAGATGGCGATAGACCCGGTGTGCAAGATGGAGGTGGATGAGAAAAAGGCGGCGGCTACTTCTGAATACAAGGGGAAGAAATACTATTTCTGCGCCGTGGGCTGTAAGAAGGCTTTCGACCAGAACCCGGAGAAATACCTCGCCGGGAAGAGCAAATAAAGGCTAAGGCGTTTCTCCACCATTAATGACAAAACCAAATAAATAATTTTGGAGGAGACAAATGAAAAAGGAAGAGACCATTGCTTTGTTGAATAAAGACCTTGAGGGTGAGCATGGCGCTATCATCCAGTACCTTACCCATGCCTATGCCATGGGTGAGGGCGAGCTGGCCTGTGAGATTGAAGCCATTTCCCGAGAGGAAATGCGCCATCTTGACTGGCTGGCCGAGGCTATAGTCGAATTGGGCGGCAAGCCCAGTATGAAAAGGGGCAAGATGCGTATGGGAGGAAAATCAGTCGGCGATTGGATGAAGAACGATGTACTGGCCGAGAAGGATGCCATAACCATGTATAAAGAGCACATCAAAGCCATTGGTGACCGCAAGATAAAGCGGTTGCTGAAGCGCATCTTATCGGATGAGGAGTCTCATCACGGTGACTTCGTCCATTTCGTGGGCAAAGCGAAGAAGGAAGGTGCTAAAGACCTGCGAGGTGACCGTAAAGACAAGGTGACTCAGATTCTTAACTGGGGTATTGAACATGAGTATACGGTTATCCTTCAATATTTGCTGCATTCCTACATGGCAAGGAATGAGGAGATGAAGGAAGAGATGCAGGACCAGGCGATAAATGAGATGCAGCACATGGGCTGGCTGGCTGAGGAAATGGTCAGCGGCAAAGCGAATCCCAGGATGGAGCATACAAAGATTGATAGGTCAACCAAGATGGGTGACATGCTCCGCGCCGATATCAAAATTGAGAAGGAAGTAGCTGCTGAATATGACCGGGCGGCCAAAGAGGTCAAAGATGCAGACTTGAAGAAGTTGCTCACCCGGATAAGAGACCATGAAATTTATCATATTGATGTATTCAGCGACCTGCTCGAGGAAGTCGAGAAATGAAGAAGATTACAACGATGGGAAAAGATAACAGTGATAAATCGCCGTAATCGAGTTTAATCGTCGGAATCAAATGCGAAAGGGGGAAGAGATGCCAAAAGTAACTACAGTGGGACAAACTTTCAGGTGCGAGATTTGCGGAAATATGGTTGAAGTGAAAAAGGTCGGTGGTGGTGAGCTGGTTTGCTGTGGCAAACCAATGACGTTAGTTAAATAAGGAGGAGAAAAAAATGGCTTACGAAGCGAAAGATTACAGCAAGTTAATCGGTATGGAGGGATTCAGCGAGACGCTGCTGAAGAATCACTTCACTCTCTACCAGGGCTATGTGACCAATACCAACAAGCTGGCGGATACACTAGCTGCCATGTTAAAGGATGATAAGGTTGGCACGCCAGAGTATGATGAGCTGAAGCGCCGCATGGGCTGGGAGTTCAATGGCATGCGACTGCACGAGTATTATTTCGATAACCTCGGTGGTAAAGCGGCATTGGATAAGTCTGGAAAGCTGGCAAAGAAGCTGGCAGCAGATTTTGGCAACTACGAGAATTGGGAGAAGGATTTCAGAGGCACGGGCGCAATGCGCGGTATCGGTTGGGTCATCTTATACCAGGATAATGTAACTGGGAAACTCATTAATCAGTGGATAAATGAGCACGATGTCGGCCATCTTGCCGGTTGTGTTTCCATCCTGGTGATGGATGTCTTTGAACATGCCTTTATTACCGATTATGGGCTGAAACGAGCTGACTATATAGGGGCTTTCTTCAAGAATATAAACTGGGCTGTTGTCGAAAGCCGGCTGAAGTAAGATTCGTCCGCTCAATGGAGGTGCGATATGGGGAAGTTTGTCGAAGCGGCCAAAAAGGATGACCTTGCGAATGAAATGATGAAGGAAGTCAAAATCGAAGGTCATGATATCCTACTGGCCAGGGTTGGGGATAAATACTACGCCATTGACAACCGCTGCCCTCATTTAGGCGGTAATTTGTCCCGAGGCCGTCTTGAAGGCACTGTGGTTACCTGCCCCGTGCATGGCTCCCAGTTTGATGTCACGGATGGCAGGATAGTCCGCTGGCTAAAAGGCTCAGGGCCGTTGCAAACGGTAAGCAAGCTATTTAAGGGACCAAAACCCGTTGCTACTTACAATGTAAAGGTTGGAGATAATAAGGTTCTGGTCGAAATTTAGCTGTCGGTGCAGCACAAGCTCTCAATAGACTGATCTTGTTCAGGCAGGCAGGTGACACTACGTGAACATTGCAGCAAGAAATATTGACTCCTTTACCAGGGGATAGGAAGAAGAGTAAGGAGTTAGATTTAGATGAAGAAGATAAGATTGGGCGCTGGCTCAGGATGGGCACCCTCAGACCCATTGCCGGCATTGGAATTAGTGGAGAAGGGGCAGGTTGATTATCTTGGTTTTGACCAGTTAGCCGAACTTACCATGGCAGTGCTCCAGATAACAAAGGCAAGAGACCCCAAAAGGGGTTATGTCTGGCAGCATATCATAGATGGCATGAAGCTGATACTACCAGCCGCCTATAAAAAGGGCATAAAGATAATAACCAACGGCGGCGGTGTTAACTGTGAGGAGGCGGCCAATCAGGTATTAAACATTGCTAAAGAGAACGGGCTGACTGACTTGAAGGTAGGCATTGTAAGGGGTGATGATGTCCTGAATAAACTTGATGACTGCAGGAAAAAGGGGTGGAAATTTAAAAATCTGGATACTGGTGAAGAAAATATAGACCGTATCAGGGACCGCATTGTCTCCGCTCATGCCTACATAGGTTCGGATGGGATTATTGGTGCTCTTGGTGAAGGGGCGAATGTGGTCATAACGGGCAGGGTTTCGGATAATGCCCTTTTTGTGGCCCCCATTATGTATGAGTTTGGCTGGAAGTTTACACAGGCGTGCTGGAACCTTATCGGTGCTGCGGTAACTGTAGGCCATATAATTGAGTGTGCAAGCTGGTGCTGCGGGCAGAATTCAGTTTTGTGGGAGAAAATACCCAAACCCTGGGCTATAGGTTATCCCATAGCCGAGTTCTTTGAGGATGGCACCGCTATCATTACCAAGGTGCCCGGGACTGGTGGTATGGTGAACGAATGGACGATAAAAGAGCAACTGGTATATGAAGTCCATGACCCCAGAAACTATGTCATGCCTGACGGCATAGCTGATATGACCACGCTTATGCTTGAAGACCTGAGCGATGACAGAGTACGGGTGGCGAATATGACTGGCAAACCCAGGCCTGATACACTGAAGGTGCAGATTGGCTATTCAGACGGATATATCGCGGAAAATCTAACTATAATAGGTGCGCCTAAAGCCTTGAGTAAGGCGAAGAGGATGGAAGATGTGGGCTGGGAGAGACTCAAGCAGATGGGCTTGAAGCGTGAAGACCTTGAGGTGAGGATAGATTACATCGGAATAAACTCATTACTGGGACCCGTTGTGCCGGTTCCAGATGAGGACTCGATAAACGAGATAGGTTTCAGGGTAGCGGCAAAAGCGAAAACAGCGGCTGAGGCGCAAATGATAGTAGCTACATTTGCTGTGCTGACCGGCACGCCAGTGGGTGTGGGCTTCTCAGCTCCACGTCAACCAAGACCCGTAGTTGCCCTCTGGCCTACGCTCATACCGAGGGAAGAAGCGCCGGTGGATTTCGTTGTGAGGGAGGTGAATTAGCATGCCCAAGGTCTTGCTCAAAGTTCCGGCCCAGAATGGTGCTCCTCTTTGGATACCATGTAAGTAGATTACTATGGTGAAACCACAGAATAATTACGCATTTATTGATAGCCAGAATCTCAATCTTTCAATTCGTAGCCTAGGATGGACTCTGGACTTCAAACGATTCCGGCAATATCTCCGTGACAAATACGGCATAGCCAAAGCCTTTCTTTTTATCGGCTATGTCTACGAAAACCAGGACCTGTATACCGGCCTGCAAAAAGCTGGCTACATTCTAGTCTTCAAGCCAACGCTCAAACTGCCAAGCGGCAAGGTAAAGGGGAATGTTGACGCCGAATTGGTACTCCATGCAATGATTGAATATGATAACTACGATAAGGCTCTGATTGTCACCGGGGACGGCGATTTATATTGTCTAGTAGACTATCTTATAAAGAATGGTAAACTGCTGAAACTGATGGTTCCGAATAGGAACAGCTTTTCCTCGCTATTTAGGAGATTGAGGCCCCACATTGTATTTATGAATGAGCTCAAAGGTAAACTAGAGTATGATAAGAAAAACAAATAAAAAAGAGAGGCATTACCGCGGGACGAGACCCTTTGGTTGGCCTCTCATCGTGATTCTGATGTTAAGAATAGCAAATACACTGCCTGTTGTCAAGTGAAATACGGGCTGGATTTCGCCAGTAAAGAGGTAGGTTAGCCATGCCTAAGGTGTTGCTCAAGGAGCTTGCCTATACCAGAAGCGGTGACAAAGGAGACATCTCCAATGTCGGAGTCTTGGCATTCAATAAAAGCAATTTTGAGATATTAAGAAAGCAAGTGACGCCGCAGAGAATGAAAGAGCATTACAAAGACCTGGTCAAAGGGGAGGTAGAGGTATATGAGATGCCGAATATAAATGCATTGCAGGTGGTAATGCATAACGCTCTGGGTGGTGGTGCTACCAGAACACTCAGATGGGACGAGACGGGGAAATCAATGTGTCTGGCTATGCTGTTTATGGAAATCAACGTGCCTGACGGATTCAGGCTGACCGAGCCTCCATGACAGAGGTTACTGACTACTGGTATGTAATGAATGAAATGACGTTTGGTGTAATAGTGCAAGCCACCGGTACCTTTTTGAAATCAGTCTTCTAAATAGCCCACTAAAAGGTCGAGATGCCTCTTGACAATGCTACCATAGTATGGTATATCCTTCAGACATGAAACAAGCCTTCAAGAGTATTTATTTTTCAGATCATCCCGCCCTTCCGTCGGCTCAACGACATATAAGTCTCGCTTTTGGTGCAAACGATCATTTGCTATACGAGCGAATACGGCGCCTGTCTAGCGAAGAACTCAGGCAATTGCTCGTTATGGATTCCTATGATGAATTGGTGGCATATGCACGCAGCAATGCCTTGTCAATCAATAGGGCCTGTATTAGCATCTTGCATCGAACCCTGGACTCTCAGCCAGCAGAGTCGTTGTCAACTGAAATTCCCGCTTTGGTGTCTGACCCATTAATCGCGACATATCGAAGATGGAATGGGGGACCTTTGCATAGTTGGTTTCCGCTGCTAGAGGGCTTTTCGCCGAGGTTTGTGAGAGCGGTTTTGCAGATATATGCACCGAAGGCGAAAATTGTTCTTGACCCATTCGCTGGAACAGGTGCCGCTCCTTTAACCGCCGCAGCTATGGGATTTTTCGGACTTTACTGTGAATTAAATCCAGTCCTTCAATTTGTTAGTGAGACCAAATACAAAGCCCTTCAGCTAATGAGTAAGGCTCGAAAAGAGCTTGCTGAAAGACTAGGCGAGTTAGCATTCAATCTTGGTTTTCAGCTCGGCAACCTGAGAACCGACGAATTCCTTCGCGACACCTATTCTAGAGCGTTCAACGGAAGTCAATTCTTCAGCCCGGACACCTTTGACGATGTTCTTCGACTGCGAACGCTAGCGGATGAACTTTCTGCCCGCGTTCCTCTGCTTGGCCAAATGTTTACAGTGGCAGTATTGGCGTCGCTTGTGCCAGCCTCGTTCATGATGCGTAGAGGTGATCTACGGTACAAGAGGCCCGAGGAGCTTGGGCCAAACAGGATTTGTATCCGTTCGGAAGTGTCCCGAAGGCTGGAGCAGATGGCGTTAGAAGTGGAACAACTTGACCAGGTGCCTGGGCAAGCAATACTAGTCGCTGAAGATACAAAGTCGCTCAGTAGACTTCCACACTTAGGCGTAGAGTGTGTAATTACAAGTCCTCCTTATCTGAATGGCACAAACTACTTTCGAAATACAAAGCTTGAACTCTGGTTTCTTAGAGTTCTTACCAAGCCCGAAGATTTAGCCGCATGGCGGTATAAGTCCCTCACTTCGGGAATCAATGATGTGACACAAGCAAAATGTGATAAGCCCTGTTCAGAAGTGGTAAAGGATGTCGTTGAAAGTATCAGAAAATCAGCTTATGACAGCCGAATCCCTCTGATGGTTGCATCGTATTTTAGAGAACTGGAACAAGTTTTTTTGGCTCTTTCCTCCCATTTGATTCCAGGAGCTATCCTTGCAATTGATATAGGGGACTCACGATACGGCGGCATTCGTGTTGAAACTGACAATTTGTTAGCCAGGATTGCTGCTAATCACGGGTTCCAAGTTGTAGCTACACATACCCTTCGTATTAGAAAATCACGTGATGGAGGCCTGCTACGAGAGACTCTACTAGTGTTTGAATACTCTGGCCATTCACACAAGGCTGCTGTCGCTCCCCGAACTCTCGAAGGCACGTCTGCAAAGTGTTGGAATGAATTCAAGGCCGGCCTTCCACACCAATCACTGCCATTCAATAAGAGAAACTGGGGACATCCCCTTCATTCGCTTTGTTCATATGAAGGCAAAATGAAGCCTTCTGTTGCCCATTTTCTGGTACGTAGTTTTGTACCGGAAGATGGTAAAGTGCTTGACCCATTTGCTGGCGTGGGAACAATACCATTTGAAGCGTGTTTGCAAGGTAAAAAGGCATTCGGATTTGAAATAAGTCCTGCTGCCCTAGTTATCGCTACCGCAAAGGTTAGCCGTCCACAGACTGCAGAGGTGCGCAGAGTCTTAGAATCACTACGAGACTACCTACAAACAGAAGAAGTCACAGAACAGGAGATTGAATTTGCGAAGAAGATGAACTTCAATCGAAGTCTCGATGAATTCTATCACGAAGGTACACTCCGAGAAATCCTGTTGGCTCGCCGCTTCTTTTCACGACTAGCTAGCTATTCTATTGAGACGAGTCTTGTACTTGCTTGCCTTCTTCATATCCTTCATGGCAATCGTCCGTATGCCCTTAGTCGGCACTCGCATCCGGTAACTCCTTTTGCACCAAGAGGTCCCCGAGAGTACAGATCATTGATAGAACGGCTAGCGATAAAGCTCGATAGAAGTCTGAATGTCGAATATCCGTCACAGTTTAGGGAGGGACGTATCTACATGCAAGACGCAACAGATTGGTGGCCAAGAGAAGTAGATGATCTTGATGCTGTTGTCACCTCTCCGCCGTTCTTCGATAGCACGAGATTCTATCTTGCTAATTGGATACGCCTCTGGTTTTGTGGTTGGGAACGCCGGGACTTTGAAACCCAGCCGCTACGTTTTTTGGATCTCAAACAGAAGCAGTCGATGCGGTCGTACGAACCAGTATTTAGACAAGCGAGGGAAAGGCTCAAACCCGATGGACTACTGGTCCTACACCTCGGTAGAAGTGTCAAATGCAATATGGCTGAGAAACTTAGTCAAATTGCGAAGCCTTGGTTTAGGACCATAGACGTTTTCGAGGAAAATGTATCGCACTGCGAATTTCACGGTATTAGGGATAAGGGTAGGGTATCAGCACATCAGTACCTGATACTTGGTTAAATCTTCCTTGCTATTCATTAGTCTTGAGAAATTCGGGAACAATCTTTGCACTCTCAAAGACATCTTCCCCAGTCATTTCGAGTACAAGGTTTCGAACTCTTTTGATCTCATCCGGATATCTAATCCAGCGCTCGATAAATGTATCGACATTCTGAAGTAACCACTGCACAGCCTCTGGGTTAATAAAAGGCTTGCCCGCCAGAACTTCATATTGTATACCTGTATATACGGCAAGCCTCTTTAACTTGCTTGGACTGTAGACTTCAGATGGCCATTTGCCGTGCTTAATATTATTGCAATCGGAGCATAAAAGCGTGGGACCAGTCGAGATTTGCCAGAAAAGTTTTGCTGGTAAGGTGTGGTCTATGTTACCCTCTTCAGGATAAGCAAGTTGTCTCCCGCAACGAAAGCATTTGTGTTCAAACTTATCGGGGACTGTTGCCGAAGTACTTCCATGGCATGAGCGGAGTAAAAATGCGA
>Ga0194113_10001861_pt1 | contig 28885 bp, 25 predicted proteins | sample TA2MahC200mmetaG_FD_146193 | JGI IMG/M metagenome (GOLD analysis project Ga0194113, IMG submission 146193) | Freshwater microbial communities from Lake Tanganyika, Tanzania - TA2015017 Mahale Deep Cast 200m | ecosystem: Environmental > Aquatic > Freshwater > Lake | place: Tanzania: Lake... | reverse complement strand
TTTACCGTATTCGACCTGGCTGGTAGCCGGTTCATTCGTTGTCCAGGTAATGACAGCGCCTGTTTCGGTTGTTGATGAAATCGGGACGTTTGGGATGCTAAGAGGTGTGCTGGTGGTTGGGACTTGAGGTTGTGATGATGTTCCTGTCTGGCTGACAGCATAGTAAACACCGCTGCCGACGAAAAAGCATATCACCAGAACAAAGAGAGTAGCCGTGAGCCTGGCTAAAGCTCGTCTTGCCGATGGCGAGATACCTCGTTCTCTGGGCATGGGACCTAGTGGCTGGTATGGTCTCGATGGCATCGGTGCGCTCATTGGTGCTGGTACTTTGCCGGCGGCTACTGGCACGGGGCGCGGTAGCAGTGGCTGTATGCCACTGGATGGCATAGTAGTGGGTGAGCCGTAATTTTGGCGACGTCCAAAGGACGGTGCTGATGGAGCATTGTGTGGTGGGTAGTTATATTGAGGCCTTGGAGTTGGGACTCCCGAGGATTGTTGTCCCCTGATGTTTTGCGGTCTTGGTGTAAATGAGGGGCTCGCTGGTATTGGACGTGGCACTTGCTGTTCTACCACTCGATGCTTGCTCCCATAAAGCAAACCACAACCTTGACAGCGGCCTGATGCTGGGTCAACGCTGGCACCGCACTGGGGGCAATTGCGCTGAGGCTGCGAGCCAGCAATTCCGGGAGAGGGCTGGTACATAACAGCTTGAGGGCTGGGTTGCGGGGGGAGACTTGGGACTCTCGGAGCAGGCGTGCCTTGTGGTCGCGATGATACGGTGGGTGTCAGCGGCTGGGTAGCTCCCCTCGGCTCATCGGGAACGCAGAGAAAGCCGCATTTGGGACAAAACCTTGACCTCTGAGGGAGCGGGTCACGACAATGCGGACATAACATTGTACCGCAGTTGCGGCAGAGTGGCTGGCCTGGAGACATTTGCGAGTGGCAAACAGAGCAGAGGGTTATTCTCGGCTGCATGCTACTTGTTTTCTCCGATTACTTCATAGTCTTTTGGAGTTTTGGCTACTATTTTACCTTTTCTCATTTCTTAATGTGTAGTGGCAAGGCTTTTTAGCCTCGCTATGGGAAAGCGACCCTAAAGGGTCGCACTACATTATTGAGAATGAATTATTCATAAACACACTCTCATATCTTTCTATTATACACCGAGTCATGGCATAAAGTAGAATATTTGGTTCATAGAGACTGTTTGCTAGTGTAGGCGAGGCTTTAGCCTCGCTATGGGAAAGCGACCCTAAAGGGTCGCACTACTGAGTTGGGGTAATTTGCGTAGACTGTGAACAGGTGTGAAAACACCAGATTATTCGAGGGAATTGAGTATGGTTTCTATCTCCTCTAGACTGGTGAAACGACCAGTCTTGATTTCCCTGACGATGCCATCTGAATCGATAAAGAAGGTTGTAGGTACCCGCCAAATGCGATACTTATCCTTGGTTGGCTTTTCTTGTACGTCAAGTAACATGGGGAATGTGAAGCGCCCGTATTCAGCTTGGTATTTATCTTCGATAAGCTTAATTCGGTCTGGCCGGTTATCAATGCCGATGGTAATTACAGCTACGTTTCCAGTGTTCTTATTGCATTGGTTATCGTAATAGAGCTCACGAAAAAGAGGAAATTCCGTGATACAGGGGCCGCAACTAGTTGACCAGAAATTAAGTAACACCTTCTTGCCTTGAAAATTGTTCAGGCTGACTGTTTGACCTTTGTTCGGCGACTCCGGATTATCATCTTGGTAGGATGTTAGGGTGAAAAGAGGAGCGCGCTTGCCGACTTCATGGCCAGCCGATATAGTGTCTGAGGTTTTCAACTTTCCTGCAACAGTGTTAGCGTCGTTTCCGCATTTGTCTTCTGCCTTTACCCTGAAATAATAAGTTGTATTGGGCTCCAGCCCGGTTAACCGGACGCTGTGGCTGGTGGTGAATTCTTTGGTCGTTGGCGTAGGTTGGCTATCGGCTTCGGTTTTCCCATATTCAACTTGGCCTTTGGCAGGCTCGTCAGTATTCCATGTTATGGTAGCACTTATGTCAGAGCACCTGCTAACCTCGACTTTTGTAATAGCTGGTGCGGTCATGTCTGTGGGGTTGAAATGAGCGGTAACGCTTTTATTTGAGTCTATAGTAAGGGGGATAGGGTTTTTTGATGAATCCGAAACATCACCTTCCCAATAGCTAAAATTGTGGCATTCGTCAGGAATGGCTGTCAGTATTACAGTAATGCCAGACTCAAATGTCCCCCTCTCAGAAGGCGGAGAAACCTGAATTCGGCCTCCTCCTTCCGGTGCCGCTTTTGCGGTAAGCGTATAGAGTTTGGCTGGATTAAAAACTGGAGGCGGCATTGCTTGAGGACTGGCCTTGCCCGCAGGTTGGCTAAAAACGGGAATAAGGACTTCCTTGACGAGAAGAAACGCGCCAAACAGGACAGCGCAAACTAGAAGGCTTGCCCCAAAAGGCTGCAGAAACCGCCTTATCGGTGTAAAATCCCATTCCCTGTGTTTGATTTTCTTTAATTCGTGCAGAAGGGGACTTTGTGGTGGAGTGCCTGGTTGCCTTGCTGCAGGTCGTGTCGGTTCGCCTGGTAACGAAGCTGGACGTCGTGGCTCACTTTTTAGTGTTGAAGATATGCTTGCTGCTGACTGCTGGATTCCTCTGGGCTTGCTGCCATAAAGCCAGCCGCAACCTGAGCAACGTCCGGCTGTTGCCTCAATGACAATGCCACATCTTGGGCACACCTGTTGAGGCTTACCGTCAAGAAATTGCCCCGATTTCTCAACTTCGGAGCTTTTTGGCCGAACTTTCTGTGCCTTCTGCCATAAGTAGTAATTGGTGTCTTCCCAACCACAGTACGGACAGATCTTGCCATCAACGATGTGAGCTTTAGGACATAGTCTTACGCCACACTTTGGACACAAAAGCTCACCTAGGTTGTCCTTTTCTACCCGCACGTGGCACTTTGGGCAGATTACTATCTCTGGCACGTTATCACCAGTAGTCGCTTTAATCTAGATATTTCTACTCTTTCCATCACCGCTACGCTTACTTTCAAGCCGCATACACTTGTCATTAATTATACACCTAGAGGAAATATAGCGAAATGATTCGGTACCAGCCACACCCAGTCGAGCTTACTGTGAAAGGTGGTTTGGTGACCTCTACTTTAACCTCGGCTTGCCAATGGTGCTGGTGTGCATCGGGCCGACGTAGCCACAACTGCGATGATTTGGGCAGCGTCCATTTGCTTTGTTGGCTTTGGTACCACACCGTGGGCATGTGTAATTTGATGTGGTGCTGAAAGCTTTAGAGGGTTTTTGATTTCTTGTGTCTCCTTGCACCGTCGGTGGGTCAACTGTTATGGTTCTGCCGTAGGCATCCGTGTCCCGCAGACGGATGTCCTTGTGTTTCATAGGGCCGATGAAGCCACACTTCGGGCAGTGTCCGGACTTGATTCTGACTTTAGCACCACAGCCAGGGCAAGAATAGCGGAGCTTGAACTCATCTTCCATTTTATTTATTCCAGCAGTTTTTTTGTTGTCTTCTTCTGGTTATAGATTGTTTAACAGTCAGGCTGTCATTGCGAGCGAAGCGTGGCAATCACTTCTTTATAGATTGCTTCGTCGTCCTGATTGCATCGGGACTCCTCGCAATGACGACGGCAGTTGCTAAACACTTTTTCTGATTATCTCCGTTCCCATATACGGCTTCAGTGCTTCGGGCATCTTTATGCTGCCATCGGGTTGCTGATAATTTTCTAGTATAGAAATAACTACTCTTGGTAGAGCCAGCCCCGAGCCATTAAGAGTGTGGACAAAACAGGGCTTAGCGCCTGCTTCCGGGCGGTAGCGAATGTTTGCTCGCCTAGCTTGGAAATCACCACAATTGCTGCACGAGCTAACCTCCAGCCACTCGCCGCAGCCTGGAGCCCACATTTCGATGTCAAAGGATTTAACAGCAGCGAAGCCCAAATCGCCAGTACACAGTTGCACCACTCGATATGAGATATCCAGGCGGCGACATATATCCTCAGCATCCGCAACCATCTTGTCCAGTTCTTGTGCAGAGGCTTCTGGCTCGGTGAACTTGTAAAGCTCGACCTTGTCGAATTGATGACCTCTTTTGATGCCCCTGGTATCTTTGCCGGCAGCCATTTTCTCTCGGCGAAAGCAAGCGGTATAAGCCACATAGTAGATAGGCAAAGTGCCCGGCGGCAGAATTTCATCACGGTGCAAATTGGTCAGGGGTACTTCAGCGGTGGGCACGAACCAGAAGTCATCTTGCTCGTCGTGGTATAGGTTATCGGCAAATTTTGGCAGATTACCGGAGCCCAACATGCATTCGCGTTTCACCATGAAAGGAGGGTAGATTTCGGTATAGCCGTGTTCATTTATGTGGAGGTCAAGCATGAAAGCGATGAGCGCCCGCTGCAGGTGAGCTCCCAGTCCTTTCAGGACGTAGAAACGGCTTCCAGAAAGCTTGACACCACGCTGAAAATCAATGATGCCTAACCTCTCTCCAAGTTCCCAGTGCGGTAGCGGCATAAAGGAAAAATCTCGCGGCTCACCCCAGGAACGTACCACAATATTATCCTCTGAGTTTTTACCGGCAGGCACGTCATCAGCAGGGATATTGGGGAGTCGCAGTAAATGGTCTTCCAGCTCAGCCTCAAGTCTGCATATTTCTGCTTCAAGGGAAGTGATTCTTTCTCCGAGCTGTCGCATGTCGGCAATAAGCTGAGGTGGCTTATCTGCCATCTTGCCCAGTTGTTTGCTGACTTGGTTCCGCTGTGCACGGAGTGTTTCCGTCTCGTGGAGCATCTGGCGATGTTGCTCGTCGAGGCTCAGGATTTTGTCAAGTGGGACGCTCTCGCCGCGCTTTTCCAAAGCCTGACGGATTGATTCGGGATTGTCACGGATTGACTTAATATCCAGCATGATAAATCAGCCTTTAGGTTGCTTTCAGTTCCTACATGTCATTCTGAGCAGAGCGAAGAATCTAAAGACCCTTCGCTAGCGCTCAGGGTGACAAGTGAATGCGCTCTTTCTATTTTACCTTCAATTGGGGGAAAAGGATAATCTCACGGATGGATGGTTTATCAGCCATTAGCATTACTAATCGGTCAATGCCCACACCCAGACCGCCGGTAGGTGGCATGCCATATTCCAGGGCCTGGAGAAAATCGTCGTCAATGGCTTCAGCTTCTGGCTCATCCCCACCTAGTTTCGTTCGCACTTTATTGGATTGTGTCTCTCTCTGTTGGTGGAAGCGTTCTCTTTGTTCCACGGGGTCGTTAAGTTCGGTGAAGGCATTGGCGATTTCCATCCCGCCGATAAAAGCTTCGAAGCGTTCCACTAATCGGTCGTTGTCTCGCTTTCTTTTAGCCAGAGGCGACATCTCCACTGGATAGTCCAGAAGAAAGGTAGGCTGTATCAGGCTAGGTTCGACGAAAGTAGAGATAAGCTCATCTACCAGCCTGCCTCTATCCTTCTTGGGGTCAACCTCCAGTCCCAGTTGTTCCATCCTTTTACGAAGTGAGTTGGCTTCAGGGTAGTCCTCAAAATCAATGCCACAGCGCTCCTTGATTGTTTCACGCAGGGATAGACGTTGCCACGGAGGCGCGAGGTCAATAAGCTCGTTGTTGAATTTAATCTTAACTTCGCCGATGATTTCCCTGGCGATATGGCACACCATGTCTTCTACCAGATTCATCATATCATTATAATCAGCATAGGCTTCGTAGAGTTCCAGCATGGTAAACTCAGGATTATGCCTTGTGGAGACACCTTCGTTGCGGAATACTCTACCGACCTCATAAACTTTATCAAAGCCGCCTATTATTAGCCGTTTGAGGTAGAGTTCCAGAGCAATGCGCAAGTATAAGTCTTGGTCAAGGGCTTGGTGATGCGTTTTGAATCGCCGAGCCAGAGCACCTCCAGCCACTGGCTGTAATACTGGGGTTTCCACCTCTATAAATCCTCGCCCATCTAGAAAAAGTCGCAGAACTGAGATAATTCGGCTGCGAAGCCTGAAAATAGGTTTAGCTTCTTCGTTGGAGATTAAATCGAGGTAGCGCTGCCGGTAGCGTTTCTCAACATCAACCAGCCCATGCCATTTCTCAGGCAACGGTTGAAGGGATTTGGATAGGATGGTGAAATCAGTTACTTCAAGAGTGATTTCTCCGGTCCTGGTTCGAAAAAGCTTGCCTTTGGCGCCAACAATATCACCGATGTCAATGTTTTGAAGAAATTCATATATTTCGTTGCCAAGGAGAGCATGGCTGAAATAGAGTTGAATTTTGCCTGAGCTATCGCGGATGTCGAAAAAGGCTAGCTTCCCCATGAAGCGAATAGCTGTAACTCGACCGGCAAGGCTCAGTTCTGGATGTGGGATGGTCTGTGGGCTTGCCTCTAGTTGCTCGAAGATGGTTACTGCCTCCTGCGTTGTGTGGCTGCGGTAGTAAGAATGGGGGTAGGGATTTATTCCTCGCCCTCGAATTCTGTCTAGCTTTTCCAAACGCTGTTGGGCGATGTGCTTTAATCTTGCCATAATGGTTAACTTACGTCCATTATCAGGAGCTTGAGCACTCCAGCCGGGGTTAGCACTTCAATCTCATCGCCGATTCCTTTGCCCAGGAGGGCCTTGCCTACCGGTGACTCATGGGAAATCTTGCCATCAATAGGATTAGCTTCAGTACTGCCTACAATAGTGAATTGCTCTATCTTGCCATCCTGATTCTGGATGAGTACCTTATCGCCGAACTCAACCACACCCGGTGAAACTGGTGACTCAACTACTGCCGCATTCTTAACGATGTTCTCCAGCATAAGAATCCTGCCCTCGACAAAAGCCTGGTCATTCTTGGCATCTTCATACTCAGCATTGTTTTCGGTGCCTCCCATCTCTCTAGCCCGCTTGATCTTACTGGCTACCTCAGGCCTTCGCACTGAATGCAGATACTCCAGCTCAGACTGTAGCTTAGTTAAGCCCTCCCGAGTGATAAGAATTTTCTTTTGGTTCATGTGATGTCTCCCGTCTCAAAAGCTAGTAAAAAAACTGAGAGTTTTGGAAACCCTCAGTCGGTCATTGAGGTTTGACACATATTATAGGCTGCTTTGCCCTAGTTGTAAAGAGTGACACAAAGTTAATATAATTATCAAATTCAGGTAGTCAGGAGGAGGTATGGTTGCTTTATATATAACGTCTGTGGGAACTGCTGGAAAAACTGCCTTGTGTGCTGGCATCGGTAGTAAGTTGATTGAAGAAGGGATAAAAGCGGGTTTCTTTATGCCAATCCAGCTTTCTGAAACCAGCAATGCCGACGGTTATAAAGATGCAGATTTTATTAAGGAAGCCTTGAAATTGACAGAATCAACCGAGCAGTTATGCCATATTCGCTTATCCCGACAGGAATTATGGCAGGGTTTAACCGATGAGGTAGCCGACTTTATACAGAGGCTTAAGCAGGCATATCGCAAGATATCACGGGGTAAAGATGCTATCGTCATGGAAGGATTAAGCAACTTGGATGCGGATAAAGTGTCCACTCTGGCTTGCTATACGGTTGCCGATGCCTTGGATGCTAAGGTGATTATTATGCTCCGTTATTTCTCCTCTGTTTTGGACTCCTCCAAAATCGTGCAAATAGGTAAAAAGCTTGAGCAGCGGTTGCTGGGGGTTGTTATTAATTTTGTGCCGGAGTCCAAGATGGATGCGGTGAGACAAGACTTGGCAGACTCATTTCAGAATGCTGGAATAAAGGTCTTGGGCATACTTCCCGAGGTTCGGAGCTTGCTAGGTGTCACCGTTGAGGAGCTGGCTGAAATTCTTGGCGGTGAAATTTTATGCTCTCCAGAGGGCGCTGGCGAGATAGTAGAGAACATTATGCTTGGAGCTATGACTCCAGACTCCGGAATGGATTATTTCAGCCGTAAGGCAAAAAAAGCAGCGGTGATTCGAGGTGAGCGCGCCGATATGCAACTGGCTGCTCTGCAAACCTCAACTAAATGCCTCATTCTTACCAATAATGTAAAACCCTTGTCAACTGTTATCTCCCAGGCTGAGGAGAAACATGTGCCGATAGTGGCGGTAAAGCAAGATATATGTGCAACTATAGCTGGCATCGAAGAAGCTTTAGCTAAAGCAAGCTTTCGCAATCTTGAAAAGCTACAGAAATTTGAAGACCTTTTAGAGCGTTATTTTGACTTCAAAGCTCTTTACTCGGAGCTTGGCCTGAAAGTTTAATCCTCGCTTGCCCCGAGGCTAACAGTAGATTTTTCCCTAGCGTATGTAGAGCGAGGCTAAAGCCTCGCACAAAACCACCATCCTATGGCGACCTTGAAGGGTCGCACTACATTGGTGTCCTAATCAGTACAAAGGAAGATTGCTCTAATCAATCCCTAAAATCTCTTTTGCCTGCTGAGCCAAAGAAGATGGAACCTGTACCTCCACCTGCCCCAAACCATTGATAGTCAGACCATACACAAGTCCGGCGCTCTCGTAGCGGAGGATAGCTGGAATCCCTTCGCTTTCAAGGCGTCCCTTTATGATTTCTGCCTCCGGTTGTCCGTAGGCTACATAAACTGTAATGAGGCCAGTCTCTTCAGGCAAACCTTTAATTCCTGTTCAGCAATATGAGATTCTTCACTACGCTCAGAATGACAAGAAGGGGGCGGAGGGCTCGCAATGACATGGGGAACAAGGAGATTGCTATGTTTCCCCTCGCAATGATATGGTCAGGCGACCCTGAAGGGTCGCACTACAAGGGTAAAAAACCAACAAGAAGCCCTGGCACAGCTTACACTAAACCGCACCAGAGCTTCTGGTTTCAATAAACTATAGTAAAAACTTCTAGGATATCTCTCTACTTATTAGCTAGTGGATTGGCGCATAGATTGTCCTGGAGACACCAGGTCAAGGAGCAACTTTCAGTGTGCGGGCATCCAGAAAGTCCCCAGTCGCCACCTTTGCCGCCACCATAGCATTCGCTAACCCCAAAGTGATTCAGGTGTGAGTCGTTAACCCTGGGGTGAGTGCTGATGGTGCAGCCGGCCCAGCTCTTGTTGGCGAAGGCAAGGCTGACTCCCCAGCAGCAGCAGCAGGTTGCTAACTTGTTCTCCAGTACTGGGGTTGCTGGGCATTCGTAGCAGTCTCCCTGGCCTGTTGCCGGGCATGCTGCACCTTCACACAGAGACGCCTCGCATGCTACAGGGTCATCGCAGGTTGCAAGAGCTCCCGGTTCCTCAACTCGACAAGAGGGGCAACCACCAAGACAGATGTTCGGGTCCCCATAAATCGGTTTCTTCTCGGGGCAGTTTGTGCCCAGCTGAGAACACAGGACGTTGGGACTGCACAGACCTGCTAGGCGTGACATGGCCTGGATTGGAGTCCTCCCCCAGTGCTGCAGGTAGAGATGCCAGGAATCTGGATTGTCCTGCCATTTCACCTTGTCCCACGCGCCTTTGTCCAACCCGGCATACGTATCCTCAGCCGATACAGTTGCCGGTATCAGCACCAAGGACACTGCGAGCACCAAAGCAAATAGAATACCGACCGTTTTTCTCAATTTTCACCTCCTTCTTGAGTTTTACTTGATTTTACAGGGCAAAATCGTCTTTGTCAAGAGGTTTCGGACAAAAAGGTCTTGAAAATCATAGTCACAAAATATAAAATTACAGCCTGTTACTACAATTTTTGAGTGGATTGGAGGTGAGAACTTCATCAAAAATCTAAAAATCTAAAGGAGGGACGGTGATTTGAATGCTCTCGGAAGACACTTACTACTAGAATTAAAAGATTGTAACTTGGAGGTGCTCAATGACTTAGATTTTCTTAAGGGTTGTCTTCACGATGCTGCCAAGAAAATTGGAGCAACTGTAGTCAATGAATGTTTCCACGAATTTAGCCCTCATGGGATAAGTGGCGTGGTGGTTATCTCTGAATCTCACCTGTGCATTCATACTTGGCCTGAATACGGCTATGCCGCGATAGACATTTTTACTTGTGGGGATTCTACTAAGCCTGAACTAGCTGTCAAACCGTTGGTAGAAAAGCTAGGGTCGAAGAATTCCTCTTTTATTGAGTTGAAAAGGGGCATTTTGCAAGGTAGTCGAGTTGGTTGTGAGATAAAATGAACGACCCAGATAATCCTGACAAACGCAAATGGTTATGCGATGAGGTCAGTCCTGACCTCGCCCAGCTCCATAGAATTAAGCAGGTAATATTTTCGGGGCGAACCGAATTCCAGTCTGTTGAGATTGTTGATACTGGGAACTTTGGCATTTGCCTGGTGCTGGATGGCAAGATTCAGTCCAGCGAGCGGGATGAGTTCATCTATCATGAGGCTTTAGTCCATCCTGCAATGATTAGCCATCCGTGTCCCGAGACGGTTTTTATTGCTGGTGGTGGTGAGGGGGCGACTCTGCGTGAGGTGCTGAAACATAAGACGGTGAAAAGAGTGGTTATGGCGGATATTGACAGGCAGGTGATAGATATCTGCCGCCGCTTTCTTGGTTTCTTTCATCAGGGGTCTTTTGATGATTCACGTTTGGACCTTCAAATCACAGATGCCCGGGGGTATCTAAAGGAGACCGCTGATAGGTTTGATGTTATCGTAATCGACCTGGTTGAGCCTCTAGAAGAGGGGCCGGCTTGTTTGTTATATACTCAGGAGTTTTATCAGCTAGTCAAGGAAAGGCTGAATCCTGGAGGTATTATGTCTGTCCAGTCCGGAGCTTCCGGCTGGACTAACCTGCAAAACTTCACTGCAATCATCAACACTTTGAAAAGTGTTTTTGCCATAGTCTGCCCGTATCAAGCTTATGTTCCTTCCTTTGTTGACCTTTGGGGGTTTGCTACAGCGTCCCAAAGTATTGGCCCTACCAAACTATCGCCTGAGGATGTGGACCGCAGGATTTCAGCTAGGCTGTTGAAAAAGCCAAAATCCTACGATGGTCTCAGTCACCTCGCTTCATTTACTTTCCCCAAGCACATCCGCCATCAGTTAGCCAGAACTAGAAGAATCATCACCGATAAGAAACCATTTTTTGTTCACTGATATTGTGGCGAGGCTTGTACATCTTTGCTGGACAGCTCAGGCCTAGTGGTGCTCAAGGCGGGATTTGAACTTGGCATAACTGGCGGCGATACCAAGCGCTTTGGCTGCGGTTTCGAGGTTGAGGTAAGTCGGTAGTCCTATAGCTTCTAGCTGTCGCGTCAGCTCTTCTTTAGCGGATAATTTTGGCCCGTAAATCCATATTGCCATCGGTTTTGAGACCTGTTGCTTCAGCCGGCGAAACACATCTGATGTGCCTAATACTTCAGCCGCTAAAGCAGCCCAGAGGATGAGAACGGCGCAGTCTACGCCATCATCAGCTAGCACTGTAGCTATTACCGATTCAAGCGCCTGGTGGAAGTTATCAATGAATGGTGCTACCTGACCGATATCAGCAGGGTTGTTGGCCAGTCTGGGAGATATTTTGGCTAGCTTATCAATGGTGCTTGAAGATAGCTGGGCAACTGTCAACCCGTTATCCACAGCAGAGTCAATTGCCATTATGCCGGCTGCACCGGATACGGTGACAATGGCAAGTCGGTTGTCCGTAAGTAGCTGCTGAGACGCGAAGACCTTGGGTATGTCTAGAAATTCTTGCCACGTGTCTAGTCGAACAATCCCCGCCTGTCTAAAAGCGCTATCATAAATTTGGTCAACTCCGGCTAGTGAACCGGTATGGGAAGCAACAGCTTTGGCAGCAGCTTGGCTCCGACCTGGCTTGAGAATCAAAATTGGTTTATCAGCAACTACTCTACGGGCTATATCTATAAATCGCCGGCTGTCTTTTATGTCTTCTAAATGCATGGCGATGACCTTTGTCTCTGGGTCGTCTGCCAGATACTCAAGGAGGTCAATTTCATTTATATCGCATTTATTGCCAAAATCACATATCTTACTGATGGGGTAGGCATGGTCTTCAAGTGGTAATGCCTGAGCGCCGACAATGCCAGTCTGGGAAGCATAAGCGACAGCTCCCCTCTGGATTCTGTTGTAGCCCGTAAAATAAGGAGTAGTCACGAGGCCAGTAGCAGTGTTGGTAATGCCTATTGTATTTGGTCCGATGATACGCAGGCCGGCATCATGGGCAATACTCACCACATGCTGCTGTAGTTCAGCTCCTTCTCTGCTGGTCTCGGCAAAACCGTCGGATACAATGATAGCTGCTTTTATCCCTTTTCGAGCGCATTGTTCGATAACAGTTGGCACTATTTGTGACGGTGTGATGACAATGGCGAGTTCTATGCCATCAACCACATGGTTGACTGTAGGGTAGACGGTCATGCCTAGAACTTCGCTGTAGGATGGGTTAATGGGATAGATATGGCCTGAGAATCCGAAGTTAAGCAGGTTTTTAATCACTCCGTAGCCGCCTGTCCATTCTTCCTTGAACGAGCCGATTACAGCAACCTTGTGAGCTTCGAAAAATGTCTCCAGATTACCCTTTGTCTTCAGTTCCATTGTTGAGGTTTCGCTCCAATCTAGTTTGTCTTTGCGGTTCGGCCGAGCGGTGGATTTCCATAATTATAAAAGTGTGGTCTCCACGAATGAGCTGCCCACAGGGGACGAAGCCGCATTTTTGAAAGCATTTTTGGGCTCGGAAGTTCCAACTTAATGTCTTAAGGTGAATTCTTTCCAGCTTGGTTTGCGAAAACATGTGATTGAGTGAGGTGAGTATAGCATCAGTCCCGTAACCGTGGTTCCAGTAAGCCCTGTCGCCGAGCATGATACCCATTTCGGCCTCGCTCTTGGCTTCGTCTATATTGAAATAACTACAGTTGCCAATGTGTTTTCCATCCAGGGTTTCAATGGCGAATCGGTAGATTAGGCTTGGGCGGTGCAACTCTTCAACATAGTTCTCCAAAAACTCTCTGAAGGAGCATAATATGGGGACAGCGGCGTCGAGGCGGCATAACTCAGCGTCGCACCGCCAGCTATAGTCATTGACAGCATCTTGTAGGCGCTTTGGGCGCAGCCTGACTTTGCTGCCAGTTAATGTTTGCGGCCTAGTTAAAGCTCCGAAGATAGTGGGTCTTCGCAAAAAAGTAGCTCCTTCAAGGCTGATTTAGCTGCCTGGCGGATTCTAGGCTGAGGATTTTTTGCCAGCTTGTTCAGGGCTTGTTTAGCTTGCTCACCACCTATTTCGCCTAATGCCTTTATAGTTGCTTCTTGGACTTGGTCGTCTTCATCTTTAATTAACTTTAGTAGGTGAGGCACAGCCTCCTCAACACCAAGTTCGCCGCAGGCACTAGCCGCCTCGTAGCGTATCTCAGCTTCAGCGTTATTCAATTCAGCGAGTAAGATGGTGAGCCACACTGGGTCGCAATTGCGACCCATGGCATATAAGGAACTCGCTTTTAGTTTGACATCATCGGTGTGATAGGCTTGTTCAATAAGTTCTTTAACTCGTGGTAAATTGAAGGGTGAAATAGCTTCTAATGCTCGGCGCTTTACTTCAGCGGTTTCGGTCTTATTATCCAGGACACCTAACAAAGCTGTGTATATCTCATCTCTATAGTGGACGGTTAGGTTTCCTTGTTCGCTTAAAAGGGCGAACTTGCCTAAAGCTATAGCTGCTGCTGCCCTTACCCTAGGGGAACTATCTTCCTTCAAAGACTGTATCAATGGGTTGATTAGGCGGTGGTTTTCCTCTGTCTCTAGAGTGGCAATGGCCTTAATCCTGATTGCTTCATCGGGGTCATGGCGGCAGAAAACAAAAACGCTGCTGAAATCGAGTCTAATGTCAACCTCGTTGAGATGAACAAGCTGAGAGACAACTTGATGTCGTCGTGTCGCATCTGCTTTCGTCCACATTTCCTTCAAGAACTTGAGTTCCGTGGCATTGAGGTCTGATAAGTGGATTAGTTTAGAATTCGCCAGAGGCTTGGTAGAATCAAAGATTTCTGCTATGTGCTGAGTACGGGATGATGATTCCGTTGTCATTTATTCCATCTCCTCTTCGTCTTCCTCTTCTTCGTCTTCTTCTGGTGGCCACACAGATTTGGTGTAGCGGTCTATGAACTCTCCCATGGCTTCAGCGGCTAGTTTCTTCATTTCCTCGTCCGATTCTTTGGCCACTTTGGAAAGTTCAGCCAGATTTATGTTAATGCCGAGTATCTTGGTCAAGATGTCGAGCACTGCCAAGGCAGCTTTTGGATTGGGTATTCGAGTGGTGTACGAAGGTACTTCACCTAACAGGCAGACACCTTCAAAGTTCTTCTCTTTGGCTACTCCCAAGAACAGCCCATTAAGTCCAGCAATCTGTATGTCACCGCGGAGAATAACATCGTATCCTCTTAACACTTCGATGAGCTTCTGATTTGTGGCGGCTCCCCAGACCTTTGGTTTTTCGGTGTGGTGAATTCGGGCAATGGCTGCAGCGCAGGTATATACCCTTTTGAGTTTAAGTTTTCGGCTAACTTCTAGGACACAGTTAGCTAACTCGTAACCTTTGAAGCTTGGTTGCTCATCACTGATAAAAAAGATTAAGTCTCGGTCAGAATCGGGGTTGTGCCAATAATAGAATTTACTTTCTGGGAATTGTGGTGCTTCTATTATGTTGCTTTTAACCATAATGCCGATGGGGTCAAAGAAATCGAAGGGCTCAATTTCCCCAATCTCCTCGGCGTTTAGCTTATCCTTAAGATATTTGGCAACTATAAGTGCCACGTTCCCAATCCCGGGCCAAGCTGCAATCAGGTCACATGCCTTAGGACGTGGTTCTTTATAGAGCTTAACTGCGCTTTTCATATCATTTGCCCTGAATGTCCGTTTCTTTACCCGGCCTTTGTGGCTATAGTTTGCAATTCTGTAGGGACAGACCTTCAGGTCTGTCCGCCTCGGACAGGTCTAATGGTTATTGCCTAATTATCATGTCACATAACAGCATAAGGGGTAGCCTAGAGCAGATGCTCCAATCTACCCAAGGCAAAATGCCTTTTGCCTTTGCCGGATGCCAATATATTTTGTCAATGATCATAAGACCTGTCCCTACATTTTTGTTCTAATCATTATTCTTCTTTTGCGGCTACAGATAAATGAGAACAGTAGAGGCAGGGTGCAAGTAAAAAACCTTCGACCCACCGTGTTTCCTGCCCAATCGCTTCGATTTGTCTTAAGACCTGATATACATTCCCGGAAACCATAGAATTTTTTACTCTACCTACTATCTCTCCTTTTTCGACCTTATAGCCTAATAAAACATTGCCGCTAAAGTCCCCATTTAATATGTTACCCTGTTCGGCACCTATTAAGAACTCTACAACCAGACCTTCTTGAGTATCTTTTATAATATCCCAGAAAGAGGTATCGCCCTTTTCTATAACCAGGGAACTGGGAGAAGGTGTTGGCAGGCCACCGTGGCGGCTGCCGTTGCCGGTGCTCAGTGTATTGGCCAGAGCTGCTGTATGTAGGTCGTAGAAAAAGTGCGACACCATTCCTTGGTCAACAAGCGGCGTTCGCTGACCGGGCATACCCTCGTCATCGCAAGGATAACTGGCTACCTGGTAAGGTATAGTAGCATCATCCCACAGGGAAAACTTTTTGTCAAAAACTTGTTGTCCCATTTTGTCCTTTAGCGGTGAAGCGCCATCAAAGACTGTTTTCCCGTTGAAGGCTGCTATCAAAGGGGCTATCAGGGTACTAGCCACGCCGTGCGGTGTGAAAATCACCGGCATTGGCCTGGCTGATATATTGACGTTTCTCTTGGCTAGCTCAAGCTGTTTTATTACCTCTTCAGCTATTGCCTTGAAATCGGAGACAGGGTGGCATGAGCTGTGGCTATCACCAACAAAGAGCATATCCTCATCTTTAATGAGGACACCTTCAACGCCCAGATTGAAAAAACTTTTGCTGTAGCTAGCTTTGCCGCCTTCTGAATTGATGATGCTGACTGAAGTGGTTCCTTTAGTTACCGATGCTTCGCACAGAATGTCTGGTGTATGTTGTCTTATCGCAGTGATAAGTTGCTCTCCGAGTTCGACCATATCCTCGATAGTTACCTTGTCTATCTGTGAATCAAACGTGTCTATCTTGGGATAGGCCTTTGAGTTGGGAAAGTTGAATTTTACTGGTGTGCCAAATTGGCATGTCTCGGCTGCCATTTCGACCAGAGTTGATGACTCGATTAAGCCATTAGCCTGAGCGAAGCCAACTTTGCCACCTTTAAGGAGTCTTAAGGCAGTGTTAATGCTTTCTTTGCCCTGGATTTGCTTCAGCCGATTAGCTTCGAAACGAACGGGCGTCACTTTGGAAGAGACCTGAAATACCTCAGCTTGTTCAGCCACCTTTTTGGCCCGTGACAAAATCTCTTCCATTTACCGGCCTCCTATGAGGCAGTGGCGGATTCTTATATGTGGGCTGCCGTTGGAAACCGGTAAAGGTGATTGTGCGCCTTTACCACAGCCGCCGCCTTGGTTCATCTGCAAATCATTGCCGATGGCATCTATATTACTCATGGTGACGAAGACATTGCCGCTGAGTACTACAGGTCGAAGCAGCTCTGCTATCTTGCCGCTGCGTATCATGTAAGCTTCAGCGGCGGAGAAAGTGAACATCTCCAAGGCAGTTGTGCCTCCATACCAATCCTTAGCATATATACCTTCTTTGATATCACTGATGATGTCGTCGAAAGACGATTTCCCCGGTTCAATATAAGTGTTGGTCATCCTGACTATCGGCGGGAAACTGTAGTTAATGGCTCGGGCATTGCCTGTAGGTTTCTCTCCCATCTTGGCTGCTGTTTCTCGGGAGTGGAGCCTGCTTTCCAGTACACCTTCTCTGATAAGGTATGTTTTGGTTGCTGGCACCCCTTCATCATCGTATTTGTAACTGCCTCGCAGCCCGGGAACGGTAGCGCCGTCAACAATATTGAGATGCCTTTCGCCGAATCTTCGGCCGAGAACCATAATCTCTTGTAGCCGCTTGTTTTCGTAGATATGGTCTGCCTCGGATAAGTGCCCGAAGGCTTCATGGGCGAATACGCCTGCCAGGACCGGATCCAAGACAACAGTACACTCGCCACCTTTGGCCTGGGGTGCTGAAAGAAGCCTTACTGCCCGCTCTGACATCTGCTTTACCTGCTCTTGCAGACTCTCTATGGCTGAAAAATCACCCGGGCTACCTAAACTCAACCCAATCTGCTGGACCTGGCCATCTTCTGCGGCTATAGCTGTCAGACGCAGGTTAATGTCTGCTTTGGTTTGCTCTACATAAGTGCCTTCGGAATTGGCAAAAGCTATTTTCCTTAGGCTATCGTGATATCCAATGTTAGACGTTTGGATCTTAGGTGTACTCAGAATAATATCGTTATACCCGTCAAGCAGTTGCTTTTTTGATGCCAGTGGGATGGTGGTCATTGGGTCTCTTTTTATTTCGGTAGGTACCACGTCAATTATCGGCTCCGTTTGGCTGAGCTTAAAGTCTTGTTTACCGGCAAGCCTTGCCTGCTTTGCGGCTAGCTCCACCTTGTCTTGAAGCTTATCAGCGTTGTTAAAGCTAACGAAGCCCCAACCGCCTTTGACCAGCGCCCGCACATTGCCACCTACGCTCGATGTTTTGCCTATTTCCTCTAGCCTTTTACCGCGGTAAACAATCCGGGTTATATGGCTTTCTTCAAGCCGAATCTCGATGTAATCGGCGTCGTGTCCTCTTAAAGCGTTGGGAAGCTCGTCACGCATTTTCCTGGTTTCCCCCTAAACCTATGTATTGTAGCTTGCGACTGAGGTCAAAGGCAAGGCAAAGCTGTGCGCGTTCGTGGACTTTTTCACAGTCACGTAATATACTTATTCTTGGAGGTCTTACAATGCAATCAAGTCTTATTGGAAAGGTTGAGAAAGCCAAACGCTATGCTGAAGAGCCTGACCGTGTTACCCTGTCAGAATTCGCTGCAGATTTCCGGGGTGAGCACAGCAGCTATACGGTCAGTTTTAAAAATAAAAAGTGGCATTGTACCTGCCATTTCTTTTCTCAAAGGGGACTTTGTAGTCATACAATGGCATTACAGCGACTTTTCGCACAGGTATTACCCAAAGAGGCAGTTAACTCTTCTGTCACCGATTCCTCTGGTTGACATCTGCAGTCCCTGCTCTGCTGGTATAGTCTATTGCTTCAGCCACAACAAAAAGGGAGCCTGTGACCAGGATAAGGCCTGTTTTTCCGGTTGAAGCCAGAGCTTGAGAAAGAGCATCGGGAACGCTCTCAGCTATCTTTACTTTAACTCCCAACTTGGCGAACTTATCGGACAATATCAAGGTGGAGGCTGCCCTGGGGTGTGAGGAGCTAGTTATGATGATGTGGTCACCAAGGGGCTTAAGCTCTCGTACCATTCCAGAGATGTCTTTATCACACGAGGTGCCGAAGATAATGAAGCACCTGTCATAATCAAAATATTTCTTTACAGCTTCTACCAATCTCTTCATTGAGTAGTCATTGTGGGCTCCATCAACGACCACCATCGGCTCGTGGCTCAAAATCTGAAGTCTACCTGGCCAGTTTACCTGGCTTAGTCCTTGAATTATGTTCTTGTGGGAAATCTTAGTTCCCAGGAAAGCTAGAGCTTCTAAAGCTGCCACGGCTGTGGTTGCATTCTCCAGCTGGTGGTCGCCGAGCAGAGGAATGGTCAGGTTATAATTTCCGTTTTTGCCTTGGACTGTTAATATTTGATGAGATAAGTCTCCACCTGTCTTGTGCCAGGTGACATCTTTGCCTACTTGAATCAATCTTGCCTGCTGTTGGTGGCAAACTTGCTCAATTATTTTGGCTGCTTCCCTGGTTTGTGGGGCACTGACTACTGTACATCCGGGCTTGATTATGCCCGCCTTTTCGGCGGCTATCTTGGCAATAGTATCGCCTAGAATCTCGATATGGTCAAGGCTGATAGATGTAATTATGCAGACATCGCCTTTCGCTACATTGGTGGCATCAAGCCTGCCTCCTAGTCCAACCTCCAGCACCTGAAAATCCACATGGTTCTTGTTAAAATGAGCGAAAACAGCGACTGTCAGTATCTCAAAGGTGGTCAGCTCGCCATAAGCAGCTTCTCTGTTAACCGCCTCGACAATCGGTTTAAGTTCCGTTATTAAAGCGGCAAACTCGGCCTCGGAAATGAAAGTGCCGTTAATCCTGATGCGCTCTCTCAAGGTATGGAGATGTGGCGAGGTAAACAGGCCTGTCTTGTAACCGGCAGCGATGAGGGTTTGGTAAATCATGGCTGCAGTGCTCCCCTTCCCCTTCGTGCCAGCTATGTGAACTGTTTTTGCTCCAAGGTGTGGGTTGCCCAGTGGTTGTAACAATTTTTCCATCCGCCGCAGGTCATAATTAGCTGATGTGTAGGCGATGCCCGGGATTTTCTCGTAGTCGGTGAAACTTAAAATATAGTCTTCAGCCTGCCGATAGTCCATTTGGAGGTTCATTATAACATCAGCCCGTGTTTAAAGGCACAATATAAGTTACACCTATTTTTCCCATAGCTAACACACTAATCCGTGAAAATGGCGGAATTTGGAAAAGACTGTCTTCCGCTGTTGTTCTGAGGAAGATGAATATAAGATTTGGTGTTTTGGGTTTCTTATCGCAGGACGTAGCTGCGACCCTTTAGGGTCGCTTTGGTGGGTGTTTAGGTGGGGTTAAAGCCCCGCAACTAAATGTTTTTATCCAACATCGAATTGGGAGCAGTTGTTTATTTCTGACCTCAAACAGGCATTAAAGCAGATGCCAGGCAAATAATAACAAAACCACACAAACAATCAGGAAGCTGCTAACTATAGCGATAAGCTCTCTATTCATTGTCATGTTCCATATTTCTCTGCGGTTCTGACTATACAACGAAGAAAAGCAGGCTTTAGTTTAGGCCTGGTTATCTAACTGACAAAAAACGCAATCGGCTCGAGGCCAGGAATCTATTGACAAATCCACCTCTACATATCAAAATGTGTAGCATCAAGCGAGGCAACATATAAACACATGCCTGTTATCCGTGATATTCCTCTGAGCCTTGAGGTAAGTGACGTCCTCCGACGACAGGGAATCAGGGACTATTCCAGACTCAGAGATGAGACAAAAACTCTAATTCGCGAGTTGATTGCCAGTGCAGAGAATGACGGCCTCCTTGAACCGGCTGTCGCCTATGAAATCCATGCGATAGCCAATATAGACCATGACCGATTGTATCTCGAAGGCGGTCTGGTACTGAATGGCTCGCTATTCTCCTCCGTCCTTTCATCAGCCAGGGAGCTGGCTATAGTAGTGGGCACCATCGGCCCTAATCTCGAGGAAAAAGTAGTGGATTATTTCGCCAATAATGAACCTGTGAAAGGTCTGCTTCTGGATGGCATCGGCAGTGCCGCCGTGGACTCATTGTTTCAAGAGGCTTGCAGGTCAATAGCGCAGGAGGCATCAACCCGCGGCTATCAGGCGAGCAGTCCCTTGAGTCCAGGTGTGCAGGGTTTCCCTCTCACCGAACAGTGGCAGGTGTTCCGCCTGGTGCCGGCAGAGCAGGTCGGCGTGAGCCTGACCGAATCAGGGGTAATGGTGCCCCGTAAGTCGGTCTCTATGGTCATCGGCTTTGGGCCACAGATGAGAACTTGGACACAGGCTCAAGTCTGCGCCCACTGCAATCTAAGGAGAACCTGTCGCTACAAAATAGTGAGTGTTGATGGATGAATTATTTCTGTCGTAGTGCGACCCTTTAGGGTCGCCGGTATGGGGTTGTGGGCGAGGCTCCTGTCCCGACCCGGTCACCCCACGGCCCAGGTCGTGGAAAAGCCTCGCCCTACATGAGTGAATAATGACAAGAATATGCCTATGAGTAGGGCAAAAAACAGATTTGGGAAAAGCATGACAGAATACGCAGTTAACTTCGAACCGCTGGGGCGAAGAGGGAAATGTCAGAAGGACGAATCCCTTCTGGCCTGCGCCCGCCGGCTCGGCGTGGGCATCGCCAGCCTGTGCGGCAGTCAGGGAACCTGCCAGTGCTGCAAGGTGCAGATTGTAAGCGGAACTGCCTCAGAACCAACCTCCTGCGAACTGGATGGCTTTTCATTCCAGGAACTAAAAGCCGGCTGGCGGCTGGCCTGCCAGACTCATCCCACCAGCGACTGCAAAATAAGCCTGCCGGCAGAATCAATGACCACCACGCAACGAATTCAGGTGGAAGGGCTGGAAGTCACAGTTGTCCCAGAGCCTCCAGTTAGGACTTACTGTGTAAAACTAGCAACTCCCTCTTTGTCAGACCTTCAGGCTGATGCTGACCGCCTGCTGGAAGCATTAAACCAGCAACACCAGTTAGACTGCCACAGAGTTGACCTTGAGCTCCTGCGTAATCTATCTACCCAACTGCGGTCATGGAACTGGGAATGTCAGGCTTCAGTGCGTGATGACGAGGTGATAGCTCTAGGTCTTTGGCCAAGTCAGCAGCTAGGGCTGGCTATAGATTTGGGCACCACGAAAATCGCCGGCTATCTGGTTGATTTGAAAAATGGTCAGACGTTAGCTGTTAAAGGGGTTATGAATCCGCAAATAAGCCATGGAGAAGATATAATCAGCCGCATTGCTGGCGTTATAAACTCGCCGGAGCAAGCGTGGCAGCTACAGAAGCTGACTGTTGAAGCCATAAATAAACTGGCCGTTGACCTGTGTGCCGAGGTTGGTGCCAGCGCAGAGGAAATCGTTGAAGTAGTAGTGGTGGGCAATACCGCCATGCACCATCTGTTTTTGGGACTGCCGGTCAGCCAGCTTGTTCACTCACCTTTTGTCCCCGCAGTGAGACAGGCTCTGGATATTAAAGGTCGTGATTTGGGCTTGTATATTGCCCCCGGTGCCTATGTGCATTTGCTGCCTAACATCGCTGGCTTTGTCGGTGCTGACCACGTTGCAATGTTGCTGGCTACCGAAGCACCACAAGCTGAAGGAGTAACGGTGGCGCTTGACATCGGGACCAATACCGAGGTCTCTTTAGTAAAGAACGGTAGGATAACCGCAGTATCCTGTGCCTCCGGCCCGGCATTTGAAGGCGGTCACATTAAGCACGGTATGCGGGCTGCCAGCGGCGCCATCGAAAGACTGCGCATAGAAAGTGACGCTATACAATACCAGACTATTGATGATGCACCGCCGATTGGCATCTGCGGGTCAGGCATACTTGATGCTATAGCCCAGCTTTATCTGGCCGATATCATTGACGAAAGTGGCAGACTGAAGGACGGTCATCATCGCGTTCATAGCCACGACAACCAGCGCCAGTTTGTATTGGTTGACGAGCCAGCCATCGTTATCACCCAGCAAGACTTACGAGAACTACAACTGGCTAAGGCTGCCATCCGCACTGGAATCCAGGTGCTCTTGGAAGCAAATAACTGTTCTGAGTCTGAAATCAATCAGATGATTATCGCTGGAGCCTTCGGCAGCTATATCTCCGTTCCCAGCGCCATAGCCATCGGCATGTTGCCGTCATTGCCCTTGGAATGCTTTCGACAGGTAGGAAATGCTGCTGGTATGGGGGCAAAGATGGCTCTAATTTCCCTGAGCAAGCGGGCAGAAGCACAGAGTATAGCCTCCCAAGTCCACTACATTGAACTGGCAAATGCCCCCAACTTCAGCCAGACCTTCATCCAGGCAAGCTACCTGGGAAGATACCGTCTGGAAAACGGCGGAAGGAGAAAAACCAAATAATGGAAACGATGGTATCGAGCGCCATGAAAGAGGTAATCATCGGGCATGACCGACCAACAGTGCTTATCGGTGAGCGCATCAATCCTACGGGCAAGAAAAAGCTGGCCGAGGCGCTGAAGGCTGGCAACTTAGAAATTATCTGTGAGGAAGCCCTGGCACAGGCACAGGCTGGAGCCGACATCATTGACGTCAATGTAAGCACATTCGGCGTGGACGAGGTAACCATGCTGCCCAGGGTGGTACAGACGGTGCTGGGGACGGTAGACATACCTTTATGCCTTGATAGTGCCAATCCTGAGGCTTTAGCAGCAGCCCTCAAGGTTTACAAGGGGAAACCGCTCATCAATTCAGTCACCGGCGAGGAGCGCTCCCTGTCAGCCATCTTGCCACTGGTCAAAGAATATGGTGCTGCCGTCATCGGATTGGTGCAAGACGATGATGGTATTCCTAATGACGCTGAGCGGAGGGTAGCCGTTGCCCGTAAGATAGTTAAGCGAGCTGAAGCGACGGGCATCCCTCGACAGGATATCATAATTGACCCTCTGGCCTTAACCATAGGTGCTGATACTAAATCCGGCCTGGTCACCATCGAAACCGTGCGTCGGGTTAAAGCTGAACTCGGGGTTAACATAGTTCTGGCAGTCAGCAATGTCTCCCACGGTATGCCCGACCGTGACTTGCTCAACAATGCCTTTGTGGCTATGGCCATTGCCGCAGGTGTCACCTGCCTTGTCGTGGATGTGGCTAAGGTGCGCTCTATTGTTCTGGCTGCCGACCTTCTGCTAGGCAAAGACGAATATGCCCGCCGCTATATCAAGACTTACCGCCAACGAGGGCAGCAAACACCTGGAGGATAAAATCTACGTCAGGAGGTTAATATGAGCGCTAAAGAGAAAACTCAGCCAAGTCGCAGTACAAAAGTTATAACAGGAGCCACAGCTCACGATTGCGGTGGCAGATGCCCGCTGAAGTTTCATGTAAAAGACGGGGTAGTTATCAGGATTGAGGGCGATGATGCGCCAGAGCCGCAACAACTTAGGGCTTGCCTCAGATGCCGTGCTTATCGGCAATTTGTCTATCATCCAGCCCGCCTCAAGTACCCCTTGAAAAGAACAGGCGCCAGAGGAGAGGGCAAGTTCGAACGGATATCTTGGGATGAAGCCCTGGATACCATAGCCTCCGAGTTAAAGAGGGTCAAGGAGACTTATGGAAACTCTGCTATTTTTCTGGTCATCGGTGGTGGTTACCTGGCAGCCCTTCACTCAGGCCCTGCTGTCATGGCAAGACTACTCAGTATGTTCGGCGGTTATACCACCCACTATGGTAATGTCTCGTCTGAAGGCTGTATTTGGGCGGTAACGGCGCAGTATGGCACCACTCTGGTCGGTAATAGTCGAGAGGACCTGCTCAATTCCCGACTGATAATCATGTGGGGCTGGGACCCGGCGAAGATGATTTCAGGCACCAACACCATGTTTCATCTCATCCAGGCAAAGGAGGTGGGGGCTAAGATTGTAGCTGTTGACCCTATATACACTGACTCGGCAGCAGCCCTTGCCGACGAATGGATACCTATCAGGCCGGGCACAGATACTGCCATGATGATAAGCATGGCTTATGTGATGGTGAAAGATAACCTTCACGATGAACTATTTCTTAATAAATATACCATAGGGTTTGACCAGTTCAAGGACTATGTTCTGGGCACTGAAGACGGTCTTGAGAAGACACCGAAATGGGCTGAAGCAATTACAGGTGTCCCTTCAGCTACCATAGAGCGCCTGGCCACAGAATATGCCACCATCAAACCAGCAGCTCTTATGGATGGCATGGGTCCGGCACGCAGTGCCATGGGGGAGCAATTCACCAGATGTGCCATGACCCTGGCAGCAATGACGGGAAATGTCGGCATCCCCGGTGGACACGCCGGTAGTGGACTTATGGGTCTGCCTGTAGGGCACATGTTCCGGTCTCCGGCAATACCTGTACCCAAGAACCCTGTTGAGGCTGCTGCACCCTCTGTGCGCGGTTCTCTTGACCTCATCCGCCGCCTAGTTTACAGGATACATACGAACAAAATATTCGATGCTATGCTCACAGGAAAAGCCGGCGGTTACCCCGCCGACATCAAATTTGTCTGGTTCTGCTGCAACAACTTCCTGAACCAGCTTGGAAATACCAACAAAGCTGCAGAGGCATTGAAGAAGCCTGAGTTCATCGTCGTTCCAGAACTGTTCATGACTCCAACGGCTAAGTTTGCCGACATCTTGCTGCCGGTAAGCGCTGATATAGAGAGGAACGACTTGACCCGGCCCTGGCCATCCGGCCCATACTATATGTATATAAACAAGGTTATTGAGCCGCCCGGCGAATGTAAATCGGACTTTGAAATCGCCTGTGAGCTAGCTCCTAGAGTGGGAATTCACGATTACAATGACAAGACAGAAGATGAGTGGCTCAGGCTGCTTGTTAGTCTGGCACCGGACATGGCTAAAGATATACCCGACTACGATAAGTTCAGGAGCGAGGGTATTCACCGAGTCAAACTTCCACAGCCTATAGTCGCCTTCAGGGAGCAAATCGAAGACCCGGAAAAGAATCCCTTCCCCACTCCTTCAGGAAAGATAGAGATTTATTCTCAGCGAGCCGCAGAAATCAACAACCCGCTCTGTCCACCTATTCCGAAGTACCTTGGTACCTGGGAAGACCTGAACGACCCTCTGGCCAAGAAATATCCACTTCAGCTTATCACTGCTCACCCCAAGGTGAGGGCACATTCCACAATGCACGATGTCCCCTGGCTCAAAGAGCTAGTCCCCCAACGATTGTGGATTAACCCTGCCGATGCTGAGGCGAGAGGTATTAAAGACGGCGATGAAGTCATGCTTTTTAATGACAGAGGAAAGGTGGTTATCCCGGCCTGGATAACCGAAAGGATAATGCCCGGTGTGGTCTGTCTCTACGAGGGTGGCTGGTATCAGCCGGATGACAAAGGCATAGACCGGGGTGGTTGTGCTAATGTGCTGACCAAAGACGAGTACTCAGCAGGTGGCGCCAGCACACTGAACACAGCGCTGGTTCAGGTTAGAAAGGGAGGCTAAAGGACAATGCAGATTGGCTTTTATTTTGACCAGACTCGATGTACCGGATGCGGCACTTGCATAGTGGCCTGCGAAGATTGGCACGACATACCCGCCGGGCCAGCAAAATGGATAAGAGTCCTCTACAAGGAAGCAGGCAAGTGCCCTGAAGTCTTCGTCAGCTACCTTGTTGTACCCTGCTACCACTGCGCCAGCCCTATCTGCCTACCAGCTTGCCCGGTAAAGGCTATTTCGAAGAGAAAAAAAGATGGGATTGTCGTTGTCAATAGAGAAGTTTGCCTGGGTAATGTGAAATGTAAGGTTGCCTGCCTGAAGGCTTGCCCTTACGATGCGCCTCAATTTGGGCCGGAGCCAGATGCCAAGATGCAGAAGTGCGACCTGTGCCTGGAAAGGTGGAAGGAAAAAAAGAAGCCGATTTGCGTTGAAGCCTGTCCCACGAGAGCACTCGATGCCGGCCCACTAAATAAACTGGAAGCCAGGTATGGCAAAGTTAGAAAAGCCGAGGGTTTTGTTTACTACAAAAAGACAGAGCCGTCCATCGTCTTGAAGCCCAAGCGCCCGTAATCAGGTAGTGTAAAATAATTACCGGTATTGTGCGGGTGCCATAATCCGTTTATTCTGTCATTATGAGAGGGCGAGCAGCGTGGCGCTCGTGGTTCCTTTAATTGTCATTCTGAAGGAGTCCCGATTTTATCGGGACGACTGAAGAATCTCGGAGGGGAGGAGCACGATGAGATTCTTTGCTACGCTCAGAATGACATGAAGGGAGGGCTCAGGATGACAGGGGGCGAAGGGCTCGCAAGCACAAGTAAAATTTCGCAACAGGTTAAGAGAGCAAGACAAATGGATTTACACGTTCATACCACCTACTCAGATGGCAACTCTGAGCTGAGGGCTGTGGTAGACAAGGCCATCGCCCTCGGCATAAAGGATTTGGGAATAACCGACCACTACGGCGACCTCGAGTGGTACTCTATCACATCAATAACCCAGCTCGATGAGTATATTGCCGAATTGACAGGGCTTAAACAACTCTACCAGCCCAAAATAAATATCTGGATTGGCCTGGAGATGTCGATTCTAAATGGCTTGCCTTTCCTCCAACTGAACAAGCTGGACTATGCGCTATTTGAGGATGTAGAGATGGGTCCCAGGCTGAGTCACTTAGTCAGTCAGGTCAAGCCTCAATTGAAAATCCCGGTGGGGATAGCTCATGCCCAAGTCATTTTTCTGGAGAAGTCTGCCGATATACTGGAAAAAGAAAAAATCTTTATTGAATTGAACACACATTATCCCGACAGATATAGGAGCAACTGGGCTCGAAGTATCTGGCATAAGCTTGCTTCAAGAGATATTCGTCTTTCGGTGGGCTCCGATGCCCATGATACGAAGCGGATTGGAGATACCGGCGATGCCATCAGGTTTATGGAGGAAAATGGCCTGTCCCAGAAGCTATGGCTGCCCAGTAAGCAACAACAGAAGTAGCGGATTATTTCGACGAGCACCTTGATTTGAGTAAGTGTATAATTGGGCGTCACTCCAAGGGGGAAGTATGCCAGACTCAGATTTGGAGAAATATTGTCGGCAAGCTATAGAGAAAGGGGCTACTCATGCCAAGCAGATTGACCCCGGCAGTGTGGTCACTGCGCCCTGGGTACGGTGGAAATGTCAGTTTGGCTGTACTGAATATGGCAAAGGATACTGCTGCCCGCCGGACACCCCGACACCGGAACAGACAAGAGCAGTTATCGACTGTTACCGCCGCGCCATTCTATTCCACCTGGAAAATCCCAAAGCACCGGGCAGGGGAAAACGATTTCGGCATTTCCATGACATGCTGATAGATTTAGAAGGCGAGCTGTTCAAGGACGGATATTACAAGACATTCGTTTTCGTAGCCGGCCCCTGTCTTATCTGCAAAGAATGTGCCAAGCTCAGCGGCAACCCCTGTAAATTTGGTTTCAGAGCCAGACCTTCGATGGAGTCATGCGGCATTGATGTATTTCAGACAGCACGGAACAACGGCTTTTTCATTGTGCCTCTCAGGGAGAGAACAGAAACTCGAAACATCTACTCTCTCATGCTGGTTGACTGACACCGAAGAGGTTAGTGTAACATGAAGCCCAGAATTGTAATCTGGATTATTATAGGTGCTGTGCTGGCTTATATCGTGGTTTCAAACTACGTATGCAGTTAAAGGACACTCTCTCTTTATTTACTGATATCGAAGCTTCGTTGTTGACCTATGCTATGCCAGCTCTAAAATTTTTAAACGCAAATAGAGAAGACCGGAGGAGCCCCATGAAAGTCATGAAGGCCAGGTTGGAATTTCTAAAGAAAGATGCGGTGCAGGGATTCACTAAATATATCGGATTGACCCCGGTATCCTTAAAGCCGGGCAAATTTATCACACGACTGAAAATTGCCAAGCGTCATCTGCAACAGGATGGTTTTGTCCATGCAGGCGTGCTCGCCACGATGGCTGACCATACTGCCGGATATGCCAGCTATTCCCTGGTTCCGGAAAGACAGCGCATCCTTACCGTAGAATATAAAATCAACTATTTACGACCCGCAAGCGGGGGATTTCTAGAATGCAGAGCCCAGGTGCTAAAAGCGGGAAAACAAATTCTAATTACCGAAGCCGAAGTTTATTCCATCAAGGGTGATGTTGAAACCCTGGTTGCTAAGGCCATGCATACCATGACATCAGTTCCCAAAGATAAGCTTTCGTTGGCAACATGATATAAGCATGAAATCGCCGACAGCCAGATAGAATTTTTCATCACCGGTTTGCTAGTCTGCCATTATTAAGCAAACCAATCTGAGCTCATCCAGGCGTGATTACCGGGCATACCCTGGAGCCTAAATGTCCAGCTGCAACAAGGATAACCTAAGAAGTGGTACAACAATCGGTGGTAGGTTAGGATGGCCTAGTAGCGTTCTTTTTATTCAGGCTTTTCCGAAAGGGTAAGAATTGGGGCTCACCTACCTTGTGGTAGACTTTATAGTCTAAGCAACAAACCATAAGGAGGTAAGCCCTAAATGACATTAGCACAGAG
>Ga0194113_10001853_pt1 | contig 28942 bp, 27 predicted proteins | sample TA2MahC200mmetaG_FD_146193 | JGI IMG/M metagenome (GOLD analysis project Ga0194113, IMG submission 146193) | Freshwater microbial communities from Lake Tanganyika, Tanzania - TA2015017 Mahale Deep Cast 200m | ecosystem: Environmental > Aquatic > Freshwater > Lake | place: Tanzania: Lake... | reverse complement strand
GGCCTTAAAGACAGAATGCTTTCAATTTCGGCCAGCAGATTCTCGAGAAAAGCGGTTCCTTCCGGCAGCCCGGTAATTTTTACCTGAAGCGGTCTTAGTCCGGTTACGGTCATTCGCTTGGCCAGATGCGATGGGTGTAGTTCGAGCATGGATGGATTCATGGTGGTGGCACTGCTAAATTCCAGCACAACACTGTTTTTTCGGCGGCTGATCAGCAAAATCTCGGCCTCAGCCGCTCTGACCCTGATCCGAGCCACTTGAAGTAGCAATTTGCCCGGCTCAGGCGGCGAAGCGAAGCGATCAAGCAGCTCTTCTTCAATTTCGGACAATTCTTCAAGGCTGACCGCACTATAGATTTTCTGGTAGAAATCAATCTTCTGATCCTGGGCTGCGATATAAGAAGAGGGCAGGAAAGCGCTTATATTCAACTCCAGGCGCGGCTCAACCTTTGTTTCGACTTTTACATTTTTCAAGAGCGCTACTGCCTGATCAAGCATTCGCACGTAGAGATCAAAACCGACAGCTGCGATAAAGCCATGTTGCTCAGAGCCGAGGATATTACCGGCGCCCCTGATTTCCAGATCACGCAGGGCAATCTTAAACCCGGAGCCCAGTTCGGTAAACTCCCTTATCGCTTTTAGTCTTTTGCGAGCCGCTTCGTTGATCAGTTTATCTTTACGGTAAGTGAGGTAGGCATAGGCGAGACGGCTGGAACGCCCAACCCGGCCCCGGATCTGGTAGAGCTGGGCCAGGCCAAAGCGGTCGGCATCAAAGACAATCAGAGTATTGACGTTGGGAATATCCAATCCCGATTCAATGATCGTTGAACTGACCAGGATCTGGTAGTGTCCTTCCTGAAAATCGACCATTACTTTTTCGAGTCTCGCTTCAGGCATCTGGCCATGCCCGACAGCGACTGCAGCTGAAGGGAAAAGCTGTGCTATACTCTCGGCGTAGGCATCAATCTGCTGTACCCGGTTGAATACTATAAAGACCTGGCCCTGCCGGCTTAATTCACGCTGGACTACTTCCCGAATCAGGGTTTCCGAGTATTCGAGCACATAGGTCTGCACCGGAAAGCGATCTTCGGGCGGGGTGTCGATAATACTTAAGTCCCGGGCACCGGCCAGGGATAGGTGGAGAGTGCGGGGAATCGGCGTTGCTGTCATAGCCAGGGTATCAACATCAAGGCGCATTTTCTTGATCTTCTCTTTCTGACGCACCCCAAAACGCTGCTCTTCATCAATAATCAGGAGTCCCAGATCATGAAAGCGTAAATCTTTAGCCAGCAGGCGATGGGTGCCGATGACCAGATCAATCTTGCCGGCAGCAATTTTAGCAAAAATCTCCTTTTGTCTGGCCGGTGGGACAAACCGGCTGAGCTGGGCAATTTGCACCGGAAAACCCTCAAAACGTTCCTGGAAAGTGCGATAGTGTTGCTGGGCCAGCACCGTGGTTGGCACCATAATCGCCACCTGCTTGCCTTCCAGGACCACTTTGAAAGCAGCCCGCATCGCCACCTCGGTTTTGCCATAACCCACATCTCCGCAGATCAGGCGATCCATGGGGTGCTCTTTTTCCAGGTCAGCCTTTACTTCATTAATTGCCTGCAGCTGATCCGGAGTCTCTTCAAAGGGAAAGCGAGCTTCAAACTCTTGCTGCCAGGGATGATCCGGGCCAAAGCTGTAGCCCTTTGCCGCGTGTCTGGCGGCATAGAGTTCCAGCAGCTCGCGAGCCAGATTTTCAACCGACTCGGTAACTTTGCTTTTTATCCGCTGCCACTCCGCTCCACCAAGACTATGAAGGTGCGGAGCCGGACTGTCGCCTCCGGAATACTTACGAATCAGACTAACCTGATCAATGGGAATATAGAGTTTGTCTGTTCCCCGGTATTTTAGCAGTAAATAGTCCCGCTCGACCCCACTTACTGCCAGAGTCTGAATACCCTGAAATTGCCCTATGCCGTGCTGCTCGTGAACCACATAATCCCCTGTAGAAAGCTCTTTGTAGCTGCTAAGCAGGGTTCCCTCGCGCGTGCTGATCCTTCTCTTCTTCTTTCTTCCGGGCAACAGGTTCTGTTCGGTAACGAGCGCCATCTGCAGGGCAGGGATGATAAAACCATCATCGGGAGCAGCACTCATCCTGATGCAATCAGGAGCATCCGGCAGTTGCTCTGTCAGCAAGCCGACCAGACTATTGACCCTCTCTTCGCTTGTGGCGGCCAGGTAAACCTGATACTGCTTTTGTTGCCAGTTTTGCAGATCTGTTTGGAACAGCTTCCACTGCCCGTGATAGTGGGCAGCGCTTATTAGATCAAGATTATATGATGCAGAAAATTTTATGATTGCTGAACTGTCAGCAATGGCATTTAAAGCGATGAGGTGACCGCTGTAGCGGGCCAATAACTGATCGAAACTCCAGAGCAGGTTTAAGTTTTCTCCAAACAGCATTCCTGCTGCATAAGAGTCACTAAAAAACTGTTTTAAATCTGCGCTCAGGGTCTTTTCTTTTTGCTGTAATAGCATTGTCTCTTCTAGGACCAACAAAGAAGACCCGGGTAAATAATCAAGCAGGGTGGCGCCTGCACCAAAAAAATAGGAGAAGTAACCGGTTAGCAGATCAAGCCCTTCCGGGGAAGCCAACCGCTCTAAGTCGCGACCGACCTGCTGGTTTAGCCTGGCAGCAGTTTCTCTTTCACCACGCTTACGCAGCTTCGAGAGGGCTTGATCAAGATCGCTTTTAATCAGGGGCGCGACTTTTTGATAGTGATCTTCATTGAGCATCAGTTCGCGGGCCGGCGCGATCAAGACCGCATTAATTATTTCGATGGAGCGCTGGTTTTGGGGATCGTAAAATCGAATTGATTCCAGGTTATTGTCAAAGAGCTCCAGGCGTACCGGTCTGCCCAGGCCAGGCGAAAAGATGTCAACAATATTCCCGCGGGCGCTAAACTGCCCGGGCACCTCCGTCAACGAGCTTCTTTCATACCCCCTGGCGACCAGTCCGCCAATCAGATCTTCGCGATTTAAAAGATCACCACTTTTTATCTTAAGCGTCAGATTCAGCCAATCAGCGGGGGGCAAGTTTCTGCTTAAAAGGGCGGCCAGCGGCGCAACGTAAATCCCAGTGGCACCTCCAAGCAACCATTGCATAAACTTAAGCCTCTGATGTTGGATCTCTTCACTGCGTGACAAGATCGTGGGGCTGACAAAAAGCTCCCGAGCCGGAAGCAGCATTACCTGCCCGGGCAAAAAAGCCTCGAGGTTGGTAAAAGCCTTTTCAGCGCCTGCCTGGTCGGCTGTGACCAGCAGCAGAGGACGACCTGAATAGTGGCCCAGGGCAGAGAGAAAAAAATCACCGGCACTGCCTTCAATGCCATGAAATTCAACCCGGTAACCGGTCTTTTTATTTAAGTGATCAAGCAGGAATGTAAACTGCTCATCTTTGAGCCAGAGGGCTAACAATTCTGTAAGCTGCAAACGGTTACTCCTTTCTGCGGTGGTAATGGCGTACAGCAGAAGAGGGGAAAATAATAATTTTCCCCTGATCAGCTGTTGGAACAATTTTAACCAAGATCAGACCAAACCACTTCAACCGCAGTAAATACTTTAGTAAAAAGCAGTTTTCCCGGGTGGCGACCGTAAAATGTCTGACCCAGTTTAGAAATAAAAAAGCTTAGACTTCAACTGCTGCTGCCTGCTGGTTCATCTTTTTCTTCCTCACAATCAGGAAGTAAGTAAATACTCCGGCCAAGACAAGCAGCGCAATAGCCAGCAAGGGCCGATAAAAGATCCAGGCAATGGCGATGACCACAAAAGTCAGGATTATGGCGATCAACCCGGCGATTAAGCCAATCCCCGATGATAGCAAACGGCCGAGAAACGGCAAGACCACCCCAACAGTAGCTAAAGGCTTCAGTATTGTGTTGAGACCGATGAAAAAGAGGAAAAAGCCGAGGACTCTGAAGATCCAGGTCCGTAATACATTGGCCGCCTTGGCTGCTTCTATCATCTCTTCAGCAGAATGCATTCCCGGTCTTAAGATCTCGATCGTTGTATTCTGTTCCGTTCGGAAAGGACCAATCTGTCCATTCATCACCCGGCCTAAGACCGATACCTGACCCGGTACCGCGTACTGGTGTGAAATTCTAACATCACCGATCTGCGGAGTGCCGGGATTACCGATATAAATCTGGTTTTTGGAAATAGCTGCTTTTTCTAAGATGGGCTCGGGGATGTTCGCCAGGTCAGGATTGGTATAATCAATAGGCTGGTTGGCCGAAATCTGACCGATCAGGCCTGGCGATAGAGTATAGGCGCCAATCATTACTAGTTGGACAGACCAGGACTGTCCCTGGTAAGGCATCTGGGCCGGATTGGCATTTCTGGTTCTGGCCTCGGGATCTTTAAAAGATGAAGACTGAATCAGCGATGAAGACCATACCGGCTCGTAGGTGTATGTAGTGGTTGTTTCCTCGGTTCCGCCTACCTTTTCAACCGTTTCGGTGGTGGCGATCTCTTTCCACTGGTACATCTCAACCTGGCGGACAAGATGGATCGCACCTATGCTGACTCCCAGTTCACTATCCACTAAAATTTCCGGGGTGGAGGTTTCACCGATGCCGTGAACAAACTGGCCTTCCATCTCCGGCGCCAGGCTATTCAGATCTGCCGCCACAACGCTGCCGGCACCCTCTTCCAAGCCTTTATAGACTCTTACAGCATAACCCTCATTAATCCATAACACCGGAAAAGCTGCAATAAAGAGGATTAATCCGATTAGGACTCCTTTAATCGAGCCCATCATCCGGTTACCGTAATTTTGTTTGGTAACCACCTTATATGGTTGATTAGCCATAGAAACCCCTCCCTTTATCAATAATTATTATAATGTAACAGGCCGCTAATCCTTGGACAACAAAGGAATCAGGGATTCTGATGACAAGATGATACCACGGCAGAAGAGCGCAAAGCAAGCTGAACTTATGCAAATTTGGGAAGTTACTGACCTGTTTACCTGACAAACAAATGAAGGTAGCAAATGTTACCTGATTACGTCACATTAATACCGTATCCATTCTACAATCAGCAATAAGTTCAAGCATAACAGCATCGCCACAGTGAGCCAGGCCGAAGCAGGCCAGTGTTTACTAGTAAATTTATTAAAGGATTGCTAGTTGGCACAAAGATTGCTTAAGTATGTTTCAGCAAGATTAATATGACGCAGCGAGAGAGAAAGGAGGCAATAACAATGATCGACAAGTGCGCATTCTGGAACGAATACGATTCAACAGCAGGGCATATCTGCTACTGTGAACTGGCCGCTTTTAACCGTCCGGTTAACCCTAATTTTCTGGAGGCCATCGGCTGCTCCAAAGAAAAACGGGTTGAATGCATGAAAACGATGGTGTATGCAACCGGAGCCGGGTTGGTCCCCGCAGAGCTGCCTGCACCAGTGTCTGCTCCCGCCACAGTTACCACACCGGTATTGTCCTGCGACCCGCCTGCAGAAATTGCCAAGACAGTGGTCGGAGTTGCTCAGAAAAAGGTTGCTACAGCAATTCCAGCCCTGATGATGTTGGCTATTCTCGCCGGTGCTTACATCGCCATGGGAGCAGTACTCTTTACCATTGTCACCAATGACTTAGCCTTATACATTGGTGACGGCCTGAGCCGCCTGGTTGGGGGAGTTGCTTTTTCCCTGGGACTGATTCTGGTCGTATTGGGAGGAGCCGAATTATTCACCGGTAATAATTTGCTGGTCGCCGGCTATCTCGACAAAAAACTTAGCGGCAGACAGGTTCTTACCAACTGGTTCTGGGTTTATCTGTTCAACTTTGTTGGAGCCCTGGTGATCGTAGTGCTCTTTTACTACTCAGGGATCTGGAAAGCCAATGACGGAGGAGTAGTGACCAGAATCATTAACATCGCCGTGGCTAAGAGCAGCCTGACCTGGAGCGAGGCCCTGTTCAGGGGCATCCTCTGCAATTGGCTGGTCTGCCTGGCGGTCTGGCTTTCGCTGGCCGGCAAAGATGCAATCAGCAAGATTTTGGGAATCATGATTCCGATCAGCGCTTTTGTCGCGGCCGGATTCGAACACTCGATTGCTAACATGTACTTCATTCCAATGGGTTTGATGCTGAAAAGCAGTGCTTTAGCCCAGGGACTTTTCACGCCGGCCGTGCTGCAGAGTTTGAGCTGGCAGGCTTTCTTCATCAACAACCTGGTACCGGTAACTATCGGCAACATTATCGGCGGAGTAGTCTTCGTGGCGATCGCCTACTGGACCTGCTATCTACGGCCACTGATGTCGAAAGAGATTGCCGTCAGTGCAAAGTTGCATATTTAAGGTGGCGCCGGAAAAGATAATTTAGGGAGTGAGAATTATGGAAAAAATGGTAAGTTGCCCGAACTGGAAAGAATACCAGAGCCTTAACGGATGGGTAATGTTTTGTGGGGCTGGCGCCTACGGCCGCAAACTGACGGCGCAGGAGGCACGCAGCTGCGGCTGCAATGAACTGCAAAGATCAAAATGCAAAAAAATCATGGAAAACAATGTCGGTTACGGCCTGGTTCCGGAAATCTGTGAAGAATCGTTTGCCGAGGAAGCAAGAACAAACCTGGAACCGGTAAAAATAGTTTAAGGGGAAATCTGATCTTTTGCTCATACTGGAACATTAAAGGGGACACATTCTTTGGTGTCCCCTTTAAGATGCTTAACCACCTTAATGAGATTGATCAAGTTAGATTTTTATCAAGTGGGCATCATAAAATAATGGTTTTTCAGAAGAAGCAGGTATTACCACCGATTATATCGAAGGTTCATGCAGAAAAAGATCTGCTAAAGGAGGAGGGTCATAGGGTGTATACCAGTAAATTCGTGACCCCGGAAATTATTTTTGGTACCGGATCACTGGACCAGATTGGCGAATGCTGCAGCCGACTGGGTTCAACGAAGGTTTTTCTGGTCGCCGACCAGGGCATCGAACGCTGCGGCTGGGTGGATAAGGCCCTGGTTTTCTTACGCGAAGCCAGTCTTGACCACTTTCTGTGGAGTGACTTTTCTGCCAACCCCCGCGATTTTGAAGTAGAGGAAGGATGCAAGCGTTACTTAAAAGCAGGCTGTGACGCCGTTTTGGCGATTGGCGGCGGTAGCGCTGTCGACATTGCCAAGGCTGTAGCCACCTTGTCAACCAACCCTGGCCGGATCCACGATTACGAAGGTATCGATATGATCCAGGAACCACTCCCTCCGCTGATTGTTGTTCCATCCACTGCCGGCTCCGGCGCCGAGGTATCACAGTTTGCCATAATCTCTGACAGTAAACGTAAAATAAAAATGACCATCATTTCAAAATCTCTGGTCCCTGATATCGCGGTTTCCGACCCCCTTATACTTTCCACTGTCAACAGCAAACTGACTGCCAACACCGGCATGGAGGCGTTAAGCCATGCTGTGGAAGCTTACCTCTCCCTTGCAGCCACGGATATGACAGATATTCATGCCCTGCAAGCGATCAGGCTAATCGCAGCCAGCTTACGCTCATCGGTGGCCAGCCAGGTTGATGAAGCGGCCAAGATTGCCATGGGCCAGGCCAGCCTGCATGCCGGTATTGCTTTCTCTAACGCCGTACTGGGCCTGACTCACGCTATGACGCACCAGATTGGCGGCCTCTTTGATCAACCGATCGGTTCGATTAGCGCCGTTTTGTTGCCATACGTGATGCGTTTTAACATGATTGCCTGTATTGACAAGTATGCCGCCATTGCTGAAGCAATGGGCGCGCAGACCAAACATCTCACAAAGCGTGAAGCAGCAGAAATGGCGATCGAGATGGTCCGTGAGTTGGCCCGCGATGTGGGGATACCGGCCGGTCTGGCCGAATTAGAGCTACCGGAGGAAGCTATTCCTGAACTAAGCCGCAACGCGATGAACGATGCCTGCTTTATTACCAACCCCCGTGATGCTGATGAGGATGATATCAGCAATATCTTTCGTGAAGTTTTAAAAACCAGGGGAGGTGAGCATTAATGGTTATTAGGAGCAAAAAAATATTAATCGAAAAACTTACCGGTGTACACAGTTCAAAAAAGTCATACTATGTTGCCCTGAAGAATAAAATCAACGAGCTACTGGAGATTAAACGCGACTGGGAGGTTACTTTTTCCGCTGTCACCGATCTTCTGGTCTTTATCAACCAGGATTATGAGATCCAGCGTGTAAATCAGGCGGCTACCGATTTTTTTACAATGCCCGAGGAAAAAGTGGTCGGCGCAAAGTGTTACCAGATTTTTTACGGCCGCGAAGCAAAATGCAATCCCTGCCTGGGAGATCAGGTGCTGCAATCCCAAAAAACGTCATACCAGCAATCGCGGACCCGTTATAACCGTGTGCTCGATATTTTTGCCTACCCTGCCTTCACCGAGCAGGACGAACCTTACGGCGTAACCTATTACGCTAAGGATGTTACCCGTTTTGTAGATTCGATCAAACTGGTTTCAATGGGTGAAATGTCAGCCGGAGTGGCCCACGAGTTAAACAGCCCGCTGACCGCTATAGTTGGCAACGCCCAACTGCTGCTGAGGGAATCTGATCCTGATAATCCACAGCACCAGCTGATCAAAGACATACACAGCAGCGGAATTCGCTGCCAGCGGATCATCAAAAACCTACTGACCTTCTCGCGGCAGGATGAGTTTTCTTTTGAGGATGTCAACCTAAACGATGTGGTTGACAGTGCTTTAGCCCTTGCTACTTACCAGATCGAAAAAAGCAGAATTGAACTGCTTGTCAATAAACACCCGGATATTCCTAAGATTTCGGGCAGTGCGAACAGCCTGGAGCAAATTATCGTAAACCTGCTGCTTAACGCCAGAGATGCTGTAGAAAGCAAGTTTCAGGCCGGAGGTAAAAATGGAACAATCGGCCAGATCACATTGGATACCAGACTTCACCCTGAGGGGGAACTTGCCCTGGTTGAAATCTCCGATAACGGCTGCGGTATTGAACAGGACGATATCCCCCAGATTTTTAATCCATTTTTCACTACCAAGCAAAGTGGTAAAGGCACCGGTCTTGGCCTCTCAGTCAGCCTGGGCATCGCCCAGGCCCATGGCGGGTTCATCGATGTGCAGACCGTAATTGGTCAGGGCAGCACTTTTAGCCTGATTCTGCCGCTGAAGAAGGCTGACTGTGAAAGCGAAGAGAGCTGAATGTGTAAAATAAATCAGCTGATAAGCCACTGAGGGTTCTACCTTTCTGAATAGCCGGATCCCGATTTGCCCGGGTTTACACTGGAGGTTGAATATGTCAAGCAAAGCATCTTTTCTGATTGTTGATGACGAGCAGGAAGTCTGCAATTTTTTTAGCTACCTGCTCAAGCAAAAGGGGTACCGGGTGATTACCGCCAACTCCGGAACCGAGGCTATGGAAATAATTGCAGAAAATCACTTTAATACAGCCCTGGTTGACCTAAAACTACCTGATGCCAACGGCCTTGATATCCTGAAAGCAATAAAAGGAAGGCAACCTGACTGCGAAGTAATCATTATTACCGGCTACTCAACTGTCAAGTCTGCGGTTGAGGCGATTCAGCTCGGCGCTTTAGATTACGTAGAAAAACCTTTTGTTGATATCAACGAGATGGAAGCACTGCTTGATAAATCTCTGACTGTCAGGCCGGTAAGTGAAGAACTCTCCAAAGCAATACAGGAACAGGGTTTTATAATCGGCCGCAGTCAGAAGATGCTGAATTTAATATCAGCCGCACAGAAGATCGCTAAAAAAAATATCACCATCCTGATCCAGGGGGAGACTGGCACCGGCAAGGAAGTGCTGGCACGGTACATTCATTCTGTCAGTCATCGCAGCGATCGTCCTTTTCTCGCTTTTAACTGCGGAGCCTTCACTGAAACACTGCTGGAGAGCGAACTTTTCGGCCACGAAAAAGGCTCCTTTACCGGGGCAACTCACCGCAAAAAGGGAATCTTTGAACTGGCCCACAAAGCGACTCTTTTTCTGGATGAAATCGACTCAGCAAGTCCGGCGATTCAGATTAAGCTGCTAAGGGTTCTGGAAACTGGTGAATTCTTAAGGGTCGGTGGTGAAGAGATGTGCAAGATTGATGTCCGAATTATCACCGCCACTAATGCCGACCTAGCTGGTAAAGTTGCTGAAAACAAGTTCCGGGAAGATCTTTTTTACCGCCTTGACGTAGCATCCCTAAATATTCCGCCTCTTCGCGAACGGCAAGAAGACATTGAGCTGTTTATAGAGTTTTTCCTGGGTAAAGAAGCGCAGGCCAAACAGATTTCCCTGAAGCAGTTTAGCCCTGAAGCACTGGAGTTGATCAAAAAGCATGAGTGGCCCGGAAATATTCGTGAACTTTCCAACACTGTCGCCCAGGCGCTGCTACTGAGCAAGGGCAATCTAATTGAAGTCGAGGACCTACCAGAGCGAATCCGTCGGGAATTCAAAATAAATAATTTGGAGAGCCTTGAGCAGCAGATGACAGCTGCAGTAAGCAAATCTGCTTTTGCCTGTCTTCCTGAGACGGGAGAAAAACTAAACAGTCTGCTCAATCAGTTTGCAGACAATCTTTTTAACGCTATAACTTTTCGTGAAGGGTTTGATTTTGAACTTTTCAATACCGAAATTAGCAACTGGCGCGACGACTTGCTCGCCACTTTAATTGAAAAAGCACTGGATGACACTTACGGTAATCAGGTCAAGGCCGCTGAACTGCTGCAGGTAACCCCGCGTGCTTTACGGTACCACCTGCAAAAAGCACGTAAGAAAGATAATACAAACCAGAGCTAGTCTTCATCGTTCGTTTCCCGAACGTCGGTTTTGTCCCCTCTAACCTGATTATAGCTGTTCATGACCGCCAGCGGACCCTCAACGACAAACAGAAGCGTGGCTTCAACCGCTCTGTCGATTGCTTCCGCAAGCAGTGAGCGATCCGGTTCATCCACCGAGCCGGTGACATACTCTGCTGAATCCAAGCCCTCGGGTGTTTTGCCAATGCCGATGCGCAGACGGGCAAACTGATCTGTGCCCAGATCATCAATGATTGACTGTAATCCACGGTGGCCGGCACTGCCGCCCCTTTCACGCAACCGGATCGCACCGGGAGGCAGATCGAGATCATCATAGATTACCAATATTTTCTCCAGCTCGACCTGATAGCTGCAAACCAGCTCGTTAACCGCTTTACCGCTTAAGTTCATATAGGTCAGAGGCTGAACCAGTAGCAGCTGCCTGCCGTTATACTCTGTGGGAGCACAAAGCGAGCGGTGTTTTGCCTCTGGTCGGGAGCTGCTAAGCATTTGCGCCAGCGCTTCAACGACCCGGAAGCCAAGATTATGCCGGCTGCCGACATAAGCTTTCCCGGGATTACCGAGTCCTACGATTAAGTACATATACTCACTTCCAACATAGTGTTCTGCTATAAACAATGCCCCTCCAGAGAAGGGGCAATAAGTTTATGCCAAACAGGTTGAGTGTTGATCAGCCTCTTATTCTTCCCCTGCTGCCTCAGCTTCAGAAGTCTCTGCGGCTGCAACCGTTACTTCAGCGGCAGTTTCTTCGCCTTCTCCAACTTCCGGTTTCTCTTCAGCCATCGGTGCCAAAATCTGGGCTAAGAGAGTATCCGGAGGGGTTAACACTTCAAACTTCTGATCGATATCCAAAGCATCGGCGGCAAGACTGTCACCAATTTTTAAGGCTGAGATATCGACATCAAAATGCTCGGGAATATCGCCTGGCAGACATTTGATCGCCACTTCTCGGGTAACCATGGAGAATACTCCGCCTTCAATAAGACCGGCCGCTTCACCGATGAAGTTTAGTGTTACAGCAACTTCAATTTTATCAGTCATCGAGATCCGAATAAAATCAACGTGGATAATTCGATCCTGATAAATAATATCTCTCTGAACATCTTTGAACATCACTGTTTCCTGGCGGTTTTTTTTGCCCTTGTCCTTAACAGCCAGATCAACGATAACGTTGCTGCCTCCGGTGATTAAACCCTGCCTCAGAATACGCCCGTCTACAGTCAAGGGTAACGTATCTTCGCCCCTGCCATAAATAACTGCCGGCACTTTTCCTTCACCGCGCAACTGTTTGCGCTGCCCTTTGGACATGGACGAACGCGTCTGTGCTTCCAAAACCATTCTTTCCATTACTTCCAGCCTCCTTCTGCAACAGTATACAGTATACAGCAGGTAGCAGACAAAATCAACTTAATCAAAAAGTTCACTGACTGATACCCGATTCTGAATGCGCTGAATCGCCTCGGCGATCAGTGGGGCAACCGATAGTTGGCGGAAACAGTCCCGTAGTCCGGTCAATTGGCCCCTGTCTACCGGAATTGTGTTGGTATAGATAATTTCTTCCAGCGGTGACTTACTGAGTCGCTGAAGAGCGGAGCCTGAAAAAACGGGATGAGTGCAACAGGCATATACTGCGCTTGCGCCCTCTCTGATCAGTGCTTCGGCGCCTAAAGTGATCGTTCCAGCAGTATCGATCATATCATCAATAAAGATAGCAGTTTTACCTTGTACATCACCAATGATATGCATTATTTCAGCCTTGTTGGGCGCCGGTCTTTTCTTTTCAATGATCGCAATCTGCATCCCCAGCCGGTTTGCTAGATCGCGGGACCGGGTCACTCCGCCAAGATCAGGCGAAACAACTACGCCGTTCTCGATCTTTTTCTGTTCTAAGTAATTGGATAGGATCGGGAGCGCAGTAAGGTGATCAAGGGGAATATTGAAAAAACCCTGGATCTGACCGGCATGCAAGTCCATCGCTACAACCCGGGTCGCACCGGCAGCGGTGATCAGGTCGGCCAGCAGTTTAGCAGTGATCGGATCGCGAGCTTTGGTTTTCCGATCCTGCCTGGCATAGGCATAATAGGGGATAACAGCATTTACTGTTTTTGCCGAGGCCCTCCGGAGGGCGTCGATAATGATTAACAACTCCATGATGCTTTCGTTGATCGGCGACACGAGTGGTTGAATCAGAAATGCGTTAGTGCGCCGCACACTTTCACCAATACTGATCGATATTTCTCCATCACTGAAGCGGCTTACTTCACAGTTACCAAGACTGACCCCCAAGCATCCGGCTATTTCCTCCGCCAATCCGCGGTTAGCGCTGCCACAAAATATTTTCAGCTCTTCACCGTTTACCAATTCGAACCCTCCCGCTGATAGTTGATATCTCTTTCCTTCGCCTACCAGATCGCCTTTTCCTGCTGCAAAAAGAAAACTCCTCATGCTGACGGCTAGACGAATAATTTTTAACAGACAGGAGTAATCACAGTGAAGGGTTTTAACTTTGCATCATCTTTAACGACACAGTCTTCAATAACTGAGTAGCTAACTGAAACCCGGTTGCCGACTACTGCCCGCTTCAGGTGTACGCCAGGTCCAATGCTGCAGGATGCGCCAATGACCGTGCCGCTTTCAAAAATACAGTTCGGTCGAATGACAGTATCGTGGCCAATCTCAACTCCACTGTCGATCCAGGTTGAAGCAGGATCTTCTATCGTGACCCCATCCTGCATCAGCCTAAACATGATCTCACTTCTGATTAAAGCTGCAGCCTCTGCAAGCTGAATCCGATCATTAATGCCCAGCCCTTTACGATGATCATCAATCACCAGGGCATTAACAGATAGCCCGTCAACACGCATCATCGCTACCAGGTCGGTCAGGTAATATTCGCGCTGAGCATTATTATTAGAGAGCAGGGGCAGATAGTGACGCAGCTGTTTTAAGTCAAAACTATAAGTGCCGCAGTTAATCTCACAGATCTCTTTTTCCGCAACCGTGGCATCCTTTTCTTCAACGATCCGATCGATCAGACCGCATGAGTCACGAATAATCCTGCCATAACCTGCAGGATTGGTCACACTAGTGGTGGCAACAGTAGCAGCTGCCCGATCATCATCAACGGCAGCAAGCTGTTTTAAGATCTGATGATCAATCAAAGGGGTATCTCCACAGAGAACCAGGAGGCGCCCATCCTGAGGCAAAAGCGGCATGGCCTGCAGTACAGCGTGACCGGTGCCGAGCTGCTCTTCCTGTAAAGCATAGCGCCACTGATTCCCAAGCTGCTCTTTAACCAATGATGCGCCATGCCCGACAACAACAACGATATCTGCTGTCAGCGCAGCTGCACTTTGTAATATATAGTCGATTAGGGGTCGGCCACAGCAGGGGTGCAACACCTTGGGCAGTGCTGACTTCATTCTCTTCCCTTCGCCTGCAGCCAAAATTACAACTGAAGTGTTACTCAACCGTTAACCCTCCTGCCGGATAATCTGTTGCAGCCATTATACTAAAGCTGAAAGCAGGAGGCAAAATATGATCAGGCCTGCAGCAGATGACCGGTCAGCTCAGCCTCATAAGCCTCAAGGACTGATTGTTGCAGGTGCCTGCGGGCCTCTGAGCTAATCGGGTGTGCGATATCCCTGAAACCACCGCCGGGTATTCTCCTACTAGGCATCGCCACAAAGAAACCATGAGGACCCTCGATAATCCTGATGTCGTGAATCACAAACTGATCGTTTAACGTTACAGAAACAATCGCTTTCATTTTTTCATCCCGGGTTATTTTCCTGATTCGGACATCTGTAACTTTCATTATACCCCGCCTCTGCTGTTGATTATCCTGCTGACAAAAACTCTGTCCATGATTGGCAAGGCTGCCAACCAAGTTGGGCCGGCTTTTCCATCAGATAAAAAGCTGTTACCTGAACAGTAAACAGCAAATTATTTGCAACGTTATGGCAATTATATAGTTTAATTCTAAATTTTCATATTAATTATTGTGCGTTTTTGCAAAGAAGAATATGCGAATTATCGCATATTCTTCTTTGCATAGTTGCTTAACTGTTCTACTAGTTGGGGGTTAGAGCAGCTTTCTAACCTGCTCCAGATCGCTGATCTTGTCAACATCAAGACCGATTTCGGCACACTGGCAGAGCACAGCATGTGCCTTCATTTCCAGCAGGTTGGATAAGCTCTTTTCCAAATCGGTCAGCGAAAGCTTTTTCAGGTAGTATTTTAATACCAGTGAGAGAGGTAAAATGCGTAGCAACTTTAGCGGTTTCTTACGATACGAGATAAAAAGTTCAAGACTGTCTTTTTTCTTGATGAACCAGGCAGGATTTACCAGCCCGATATTGCCACCGGTTACCGGGCCTTCTTTTAGGACCACATAAGTCCGTTTTGTATCGGGATAGCTTTTCTGGCAAGTCTCTTCGCTCAAAACCGGATAATAGAGATCTCCATCATAAGGAGCACAGAGATTAAGAAATTCCTCTAGAGCAGCCCTGCTGAGCAAGGGAATATCCCCGGTGACGACCAGGCAGAGACGACTCGGTTCAGCGTGCTTTATGGCATTGGAAACATTATTTAATAGAGTGTCACCCTCATTGGCAATCAAAAAATTATAGCCTTCCTGCCTCAGTGTTTCCAACTCCTTAGCAGGACCAACTACGATAATAGTACTGACCGCCGGGGTTGACGCCAGTGTGTCGAGGATATAGGTAATCAGTGGCCTGCCCTTAATCGGAATAAAAGTCTTATTGTGAACTCCGGCATATTCAGTCAGAGGGTCGTTTACTTTACCGCTTCCAGCCAGGACTAGTGCATCAAACATGGTGATCACTCCCGTTTGCATTTTCTGTCCAGCAGAGATAGGCTATGGCTCCCGCCTGCTCTACTGTCCGCGAGGCCAAGACTGCTTCTGCCAGTGAATCAAAGAGCATAAAAAGGGTCGGCCCGCTCCCTGAGAGCTGTGGCCGCAAACCACAGGCGATTAGATCAGCTTTTAGTTTTTTGGAAGATCTTGTTTCCGGCAAGTCAGCGGTTGCCAGGGTGTTGGTCAGCTCTTCGCCCATCCACGCATGTATTTTCTTTCTGTCTCCGCTGTGTATTGCCCGAACTAGCTGCTCCTGGGATGGTTTGCCCCTTAATCTATGATCAAAACCGCCATACGCAGCAGCTGTGGAAACTTTTGCCCCCAAAGGTAAAGCTAAAACCACCCAGAAAAAAGGGCTGGCCGGCAGCTTTTCCAATATTTCACCTCGGCCTCTGGCCAGTGCAGTCCCACCCTCGAGGCAGAACGGAATGTCGGAGCCGAGCTCCGCCCCGATTTCCAGTAGCGTCATTCTGGGCAGATTAAGTTTCCAGATAACATTCAACCCCATAAGAGCAGCAGCCGCATCGGCACTGCCACCAGCCAAACCTGCCTCAACCGGAATATTTTTATAAAGAACAATTTTTACGCCCGGCATTCTCTTTCCGACCAGGCTTATCAGCTTCTCTGCCACCTTCCAGACCAGGTTGTTCGATCCGGCAAGAACAGGATCGGTGCAGTGAAAGAGAGTCTCACCGCCACCGGCATCCTCTAGGAGCAGGTTATCAGCCAGGGAAACCTGCTGCATGATTGACTCGATCTCGTGAAACCCATCAGACCTCTTTCCATGCACCGTGAGACCTAAGTTAATCTTTGCCTTGGCCCTGATGATGATCTTCTCCGTCATGATCAGCTGATTTTCTGCAGGCGCTGATTTTCAATTATCCCCGGAATACGGCCTCTTTTAGCCAGCGGACTGCCTGCAACCTCTTTTAAGTCCATGGTCATATCAATGGCCGGCTCTCGTGAGATATAACTCCCGACACCAAATGAGTCTGCTTCCGCCTCCGCCAGCAAAGTGATTCTTTCCGGGGTTAACCCACCGGAAACCACGATCTGAACCTGCTTAAACCCTGCCTGATTCAAGCGTGCTCTTGCTTCCCGGACCAACCCGGGGGTGACGCCACCGCGTTCTCCGGGTGTATCGAGCCTCATGTCATTGAGTTTCATGCCCAGTGCTTCGGCAACTCGCAGAGCTTCTTCGATTTCATCTTTGAAGGTGTCAACAAGGATAATCCGCGGAGTCTTACTGTCGACAAAGCGATCAAATTCATTAGCCAGTTCAACAGTATCACCGACGATCAGAAAAGCGGCATGCGGCGAAGTACCAACCGGCTTACGGCCCATCAACAGTGCACCAAGCACACAACTGCAGGCATCGGCCCCACCTATGAATCTTTTTCTGCTCATCCGTTCCCTCCGGGTGACTTAAAACTTAATTGCAAGCTTTTTCTATACTCTTTTGCCGAATCCTGCCACGCCGATAAATCTTGGCGGACAAAAAAAGAAAAACCGGATTCATGATCCGGTTTGCTGCTCCGTAAAAGGGAGCCGACCGGGCAGGCGCAGCATTTAAAACTTAAATAACTGCACATTCCGGTTATACTAAAGTATTTAAAGACCGACAGTACGTCTTAAATCACCTTCATCGAAACTAAGTTCGACTGTTTCGGTAAGAACGTCGGCGTAAGTGAAGGATAGACGCTGGAAATAGCTATTTTCGTCAACCCTGACAATGAAAATCGAGGGGTAAGTGCTCTCCAGGATTCCTTCTTTCTCATAGGTTTTTCTTCTACCGCGATTCGCTTTCAGCTTAATCGTCTGACCTAAATGCGATTCAAGCTTTTTACGGATTTCAAATAGGACGTCTTTGGCCACCATTTAAAAACCACCTTATTTGTATTCTAATCGAGATTATAACATAATAACGGCCTATTCGTCAAGAAAATGGGCAAAATACGGCATTTAACGAGGCAGAAGGGAGAAAACAGAAATTTTTGGCCCTATTTCGTAAAACGATCAGCAACCGTGGTAGCTCCAAATGAGTAGGGCTTAATTCGGGCTTCGTAACCGCTACCGATCACCATCCCGACTACTTCCTTTATAATATCGCGGGTTTCACCTTTTTCACCTACATCAAGATGAATTTCCACGTTCAAGTGGCAATCACTGCTTTGGGCCAGCTGTTCAGTTAAGCGGGTAGCTACCTCCAGGCTGAGAAAAGTTTCGTAATAAATTCTCTGGCGCAGGCTTTCCATGTATCGGGTTTTTTGTTTATGATAGAAAAAACGCCCCCCTTTGCCGATCCTGTGGACCACAACCGCTGTAACAAAAATAACTGATTCATTGAGAAAAGAATGCGAGTCGGTGCCAATAATCAGTTTATAGTTGTCGTCGGGATATTCATTGGTGTAAGCTACAAGGTTCTCGAAGAGTTCCTGGAACGAAACCTGACCCATTGTTGGGCTGGTAAAATACATCTGGTCGGCGACCTTTCAGCGTAATTTACTGATGATTATTATAGATTATCTGGCTTAGCTTTGCAAATTGCTCAACTTCGATCTCCTCGGGACGGGAAACAGGATCAATACCGGATTCCGTCAGGAGATCAGTTAATTGATCGCGCAGGGCCGGCAGCAACCGAACCATATTGTTGAATATTGTCTTACGGCGTTGCTGGAAAACTCCTTGCACGATGGTCCAAAAAAGCGGCTCCTCCCCCAAGGCCAGTAACCGCGAGCGGGGTTTCAGTAAAATCACCGCGGAGCCGACTTTCGGTTTTGGCCAGAAAACATTACTACTTACATCGAATAACACCTTACCTTGTGTGTAGTAACAACAGAGCACCGAAAGCGCTCCGTAGTCAGGGTCACCGGGGGCAGCAACCAGGCGGCGGGCTACTTCTTTCTGCAGCATTAAGACTGCCGCTTTAAACGGGAATTGCTCTTTCAGGATTGAAAAAAGAAAGGGACCCGATATTACATAAGGAAGATTAGAAACCAATTTAACCTCAAGATCTGAACCAAAATATTCCCGAATTAGTTCTCGCCAATTAACCTTTAAGGCATCAACTTGCTGAACTGTTACCTCCGCACGGCCGGCAAACAGGGTATTTAACAAATGCACCAGGCCGCGGTCAATCTCTAAAGCGAGAACCTGGTAGCCATCTTTGTAGAGGAGGAGTGTCAGGGCTCCTGCACCCGGCCCGATCTCAATCGCTGCCTTGCCCGGAACTGCTGCTAAAGCTGCCGCAATTTTATGGGCAACATTAGCATCCACTAAAAAATTTTGACCCCACTGGCGTCTGGGGCTTAGATGGTGTTCTTTAAAAAGTTCCCGCAACACTCGCGGAGAGGTTACATCCGGCAGTTCGCTCACAGGCCACTCCTTTCAGGCTTCGATCCAGCCTCATTCTATCCCCCTGTGCCATTTCAGTCAAACTTCAGAAAATTAAGGGGAGCTGTAAAAATATAATGACAAACAGTTTCCTTTGTCATATAATATATTTTACACCAGTAATATTTCACCTGGTTAAGCAAATTGAGAAGGAAAAGGAGGGAGCAGCGTCGAAATAGACACTTAAGGGTTTTGAATCGCTGCATTAATAATTTTTTAAGGAGGCGTATTATAGAATGGCAGATTTCAAGACAGTTTTAGACAGCCTGAACAAGAAGATTGCGGCAGCAGATCCGGCAAAGATGAAAGGGGTCAGTGCGGTATACCAGTTTGAGCTTTCAGGAGATGATGGTGGAGTATTTCATGCCGCAGTAGATGACGGCAAAGCGACCGTTGTTGAAGCAGCTCATGACAGCCCCAACATTACCATTACCATGACCGCCGAAGACTTCGCTGCGATGCTCGAAGGTAAGCTGAACGCAACTTCAGCTTTCATGGCTGGAAAACTAAAAGTAAAAGGCGATATGTCACTGGCCATGAAACTGCAGAGCCTGCTCGGTTAAAGAGCAGCTTTGCAGTAAACTAGTTTTAAAAGCAAAAAAGCGCTTTCAGAAAAGCTGAAAGCGCTTTTTTGATTAGTAGTCAGACACTACCGATCAACAAGACGGTCGGAAAAAAGACGGATGGCATTCAGATAGAGCTGTTTTGCCAACTGCTCCGGATCGCTATCAAGAGCCAGGGCAACCCGATCGTAGGTCAATTTAACGTAAGCCGGTTCGTTGCGCTCACTGCGAAAAGCCTGTGGTGAAAGGTAGGGGGCATCGGTCTCGAGCAGCAACCGATCCTCGGGAATAAAACGCAGCAGGTCGCGCAGGTCATGCGACCGGGGGTAGGTAACCGGACCGGCGATAGATATGTAAAAACCGAGCTCAAGACAGGCATCAAGCCAGCCGCGATCGCCGGAAAAACAGTGCATTACACCAACCGGTCCGGGCAACTCTTCCTCTTTTAAAATGCGCAATGTATCGGCATTGGCTTCACGACTGTGAATAATCAGCGGTTTGCCAACTTTGACCGCAAGACGAATTTGTTCCCGAAAAACCTGCTCCTGAGTTTCACGGGGAGAAAGATTACGGTAAAAATCAAGCCCCATTTCACCGATCGCCAGAACCGTCTCCTGCATAGCGAGTTTTTCTAGCTGCACCCGCCAATCCCCACTCACTTTGGCCGCGCCATGGGGGTGAACCCCGACTGAAGCACTGATAGCCGAATAGCAAATGCTTAGATCCACGGATCGCTGTGAGCTTCTTAGATCAGTGCCGGCATTGAGAACAGCAACTACCCCTGCTTCTTCCGCCCGGCAAAGAACCTGTTTTAGGTCTTTGCTGTATTGGGGAAAATCCAAATGGGCATGGGTATCAATTAGGATCTTCAAATTAGCTGATCCTGCTTCCCGGAGGCATATCGCGTTCCAACGCAGTAAGTGACAGGCTGCCATCCTGGGCCGTTGCGGCCAGGAGCATCCCCTGCGATTGAACGCCACGCAGCTTTACCGGTTTCAGGTTGGCAACGAAAATCACTTTTTTACCAATCAGGGCGGCCGGTTCATAGTGTTCGGCGATACCAGCTACCACCTGGCGCTTTTCTTCCTCACCGATCAGTACTGCAAGTTTTAAAAGCTTATCGGACTTAGGGATTCTTTCGGCTTCGACAATTTCGGCCACTCTTAAGTCAACCTGCTGGAACTGGTCGATACTGATTAAACCCTGCTGCTCTTCCTCGTTTGCAGTTTTTTCCTCTTTATCCTCACTGACTGCCTTTTCACCCTGCATTTCGCGGATTTCAGCCTGCAGGTTCAGGCGGGGGAAGAGATCATCGCCCCTCTGAATAATAGTTTCGGTACTGATCGCTCCCCAGTTACTGAGAGAGTCCCAGCTCTGAAGAGCGCTGTTGCCTTTTAAACCGATCTGTTCAAAGATGCTCATCGGGGTACGCGGCATAAAAGGCTTCAGTAACACCGCAATGATGCGGATGCTTTCGATTAGATTGTAGATCACCGTGCCCAGGCGGGGTTGGTCTGCAGGATCTTTGGCCAATTCCCAGGGCAAATTTTCATCAATGTACTTATTGCTGCGCCGCACCAGCAGCCAGAGGTCGGCCAAAGCATCGCTCGTTTTCAGTTCACTCATTGCCTGCTCAACAGTGCCAGGTGTTCTTAAGGCCAGGTTACGTAACTCCTCGTCCCCGGGTCCGGCAACAGTGGATGCGGGTAGAATCCCTTCAAAATAGCGCTCGGCCATCGTCAGCGTTCTGCTGACCAGGTTACCCAAATCGTTAGCCAGATCAGTATTGATACGGGTAATAAAATTTTCAAGGCTGAAAATACCGTCCTGGCCAAAAGGTATCTCGCGCAGCAGAAAGTAGCGCAAGGCATCGGAGCTGTAACGGGCAGCCAAAACCCGCGGGTCGACAACGTTTCCTTTTGATTTAGACATTTTGCCGTCCTGCAACATCAGCCAGCCATGCCCGAAAACTGTTTTCGGCAAAGGAAGGTCAAGGGCCATCAGGAAAATCGGCCAGTAGATTGTATGAAAACGCAAGATATCTTTACCGATCAGCTGTACATCGGCAGGCCAGAACAGTTCAAAGTTGCTCTGCTCTTCACCGTAGCCAAGAGCTGTGATGTAGTTGCTGAGCGCGTCTAACCAAACATAAATTACATGCCCCTGATCGAAGGGTACCGGAATGCCCCAGTCAAAGGATGTTCTGGAGACACAGAGATCTTCCAGACCGGGCTTCAGGAAGTTATTGACCATTTCATTTTTACGCGAAGGAGGCTGGATAAACTCCGGATTATTTTCAATATGTTTCAGCAGGCGATCAGCATACTTGGACATCTTAAAAAAGTAGGCTTCCTCGGCAATTAATTCGACATCACGGCCGCAGTCGGGGCATTTGCCCTCAGCCAGCTGCCGCTCGGTCCAGTATGCTTCACAGGGCGTGCAATACCAGCCTTCGTATTTATCTTTATAGATATCCCCCTGTTCATAGAAACGGGTGAATATTGCCGCAACCTTCTTCATATGTCGGTCTTCCGTAGTGCGGATGAAATCGTCGTAAGCAATGTCCAGCTCTTGCCAAAGTTCTTTGATCCAGGCAACTATTTCATCGACAAATTCAATCGGCTTCTTGCCGGCAGCCTCGGCCTGACGCTGAATCTTCTGCCCGTGTTCATCAGTACCAGTTAAAAACCAAACTTGATACCCGGTCAACCGCTTAAAGCGGGCCATGGCATCGGCTGCCACGGTTGTATATGAATTGCCAACGTGCAGTTTATCACTGGGATAATAGATCGGGGTTGTAATGTAAAATGTGTTATTGCCTGCCACGGGAAGGCCTCCTCAATGCTTCTAAAAGATGTGGTTATTATATCAGAGCAGCCCTTAGTGTCAAGCAAGACGGGTTTTTTCGAGTTTTTACTGCTTATTCCCATGCCAATACAAATCCGTAAAAAGCTAACTGTTATAAATTTGCATCTTGTACAGATTATTAGACAATAGCCCATCTAAATCCATGTAATATTTTTGTAAAGTTGAGTATTTAGGGAAAATAACTATTGACTTACCATGTAAATTACTGGTATAATGTCCGAACCACCCTTGCTCCATTTTGATAAAAGGAGGAATAGCTTTGAAATCAACAGGTATCGTTAGAAAAGTAGACGAACTGGGCCGAGTAGTAATTCCTATTGAATTACGACGCACTTTGGGTATTGATGTAAAGGATGCCCTTGAGATCTATGTTGATGCCGAAAAAATCATCCTCAAAAAGTACGAACCTGCCTGCCTGTTCTGCGGCAATGCCGACAACGTCAAGCATTTAGGTAACCGCATAGTCTGTCACGAGTGTATTGAAAAACTGGCTAAAGACTAAACTATAGTGCCCGCTTAAGAGGGCGCGGTTTTCCGCGCCCTCTTATTTATGGCAGATCAACCTCTTCAAAGGGAAACTCCCTAATATGACCTGAATCCGACAGCTTAATATGAGCTGTTTTTTTCTTCATATTGACTTCGGTAACCTGTCCATCACCATCAGGCGTTACAACCCTGTCGCCCGGCCTGGGGATCGCATCACGAGCGTCTTCATAAGCACTTGCTTCGTAGCGCAGACAGCACATCAGGCGACCGCAGACTCCGGAAATCTTGGTTGGATTGAGCGATAGATTCTGACCCTTGGCCATTCGGATCGAGACCGGCTCAAAATCCTCGAGAAAGGTGGAACAGCAGAAAGCCCGGCCACAGGGGCCAATTCCTCCCTTGATCTTTGCCTCATCACGTACTCCAATCTGGCGCAACTCAATCCTGGTTTTAAAAATAGAAGCGAGATCTTTTACCAGTTCGCGGAAATCAACCCGCTCTTCAGAGGTAAAGTAAAAAATAATCTTGTTGCGATCAAAACTATATTCGACAGTAACCAGCTTCATATCAAGGCCATGCTCGATAATCTTCTCCCGACAGCGGCTGTAGGCATCCTTTTCTTTCTGACGGTTCTCTTCCACTTTGATCAGATCGGCTTCTGTAGCCTTACGTACCACTTTTTTCAACGGTAAAACCAGGGCCTGATCCGGCAAGTCTTTTTCCTCTATGACAACCTGGCCAATTTCCTGGCCGCGGGCGGTCTCAACAATAACGTGAGTCGCCGATTCCAGCGATTCAGATAACGGTTCAAAATAATATGTTTTACCGGCCGGTTTAAAGCGTATCCCGATCACTTTGGTCATCTATGTTAACCTCCTTTGAAGCAATATCAGAGTCTTTTCGAGCAGCAGGCGACGGTTGACATTGGTGGCAACCAGCTCATATACAGCCTGATTAAGCAATAGAATAGCCTCTTCAAGATCGCCCGGCATTAGTTTTTCAAGCCAGATTAACGATTGTTCCCGGGACTGCAGCTGATCACCGCTGCGGCAAAGGTTTTGCATCAGTCCATCCCGGTAAATCATGGCCAATAACTCCAACACCGGTAAAAGATCTTCTTTAAGGGCTAACTGTTCGGCCCAACCCATCAGATGATGAACCGGGTTTTTACCAACAGCCAAATTATAGGCCAGGGTTCTCGCTTCGGCAATGCGTTCGTCCAGGGATTGATCAGCAGCTAACTCAAGCGCATAACCGAGCAGGCCTGAGCTGATGCGAGCCACCAGGGCTGCTTTTTCAGTCGCCATCCCTTTTTCTTGCTCCAGAAACCTGGCCAGTTCCTCTGTTGGCATAGGTCGCAGGTAATAACTTTGGCAGCGAGAAACAATAGTATCGGGAAGCTGGCCGGGCTGCTCCACCAGCAGGATAAAGGTTAAACCGGCAGGAGGATCTTCTAAAATTTTTAACAGAGATGAGGAAGCCTCAGCTGTCATTTTATCAGCCTCTTCGATCAGGCAGATCTTAATGCTTCCAGTTAGATAAAAGCTTTCTTTAATGGCCTTAACCTGTTCGGTTTTCAGGGTTTTCCCATCTGGTTTTAGATTAGTGAAACCTGGATTATTGTCCCGGTCAAAGCTGAGACAGGATTGACACTTCAGACAAGGCTCGGTTGTTGTCCTCTCCTGGCATAACAAGGTTTTAGCCAACTGACGCCCCCAACTTCTTTTCTCACTACCGGCCGGACCTCTCAGTAGGATGGCATGGGTTATTTTACCACTTTCAAGGGTAGAAGTTAAAAGGCGGCGCAGTTCTTCCTGACCGATGAGGTTTTTGACGTTTAACAATGGTTAACTGATCCCCGCATTTTCAATTAATGATTTTGTTTCAAACCAAACCAGCTTAGCGATCTGATCTATGCTTTTTGTCGCATCGACAACCTTAAACCGCTTCATTTCGGCACGAGCCAGCTGCAAATAACCGGCTCTGACACGCCTGTAAAAGTATAGATCTTTACTCTCCATCCGATCGGCCCGGTCGGTGCGACGGGCAGCAGCCTCTTCGGCCTTTAGATCAAAGAGGAATGTTAGCTTTGGGGTGATGCCGCGGGCAGCAAAACGGTTCAACGCACGGATGACCTTTAAATCCGCACCTCCGCCATAACCCTGATAGACAAGGGTTGAGTCGGTGAAGCGATCACAGAGTACTATTTTACCGGCAACCAGCGCTGGAATGATCACCTGTCCGGTAAGCTCTGAGCGGGCTGCCATGTAGAGGAGCAGTTCAGCCCCCAGGGTTAGCAAATAGTGCTTGTCAAGGATAACCTGCCTGATATCTTCACCAACCGCAGTGCCACCAGGCTCGCGGATCATTACCGTAGAATATCCTTCCCTGATTAGGCGATCGCAGAGTAAATCGGCCTGGGTACTTTTCCCGCAACCGTCAATGCCTTCTAATGTAATCAGTAACCCTCGCGACTTAAACACTCCCTATTTGTGTGTTGCTTAAAATCGTATTTGAAGCAATTAAACTGTGCATAATAAAAAACGCAGGCCCAGGCAGCCTGCGCTGGCGGACCGGTTGATCATCTAAAAGCTGTAATTGGGAGCCTCCTTGGTAATCTGGACCCCATGCGGGTGACTCTCTTTCAGGCCGGCGCCTGATATTCTGATAAAGCGGGTTTTCTGCTGCAGCTCGGTAATGGTCGAGACTCCGCAGTAGCCCATCCCCGCTTTGAGGCCCCCGGCCAGTTGGAAGACCATATCACCCACTGTTCCCCGGAAGGGCACCCGTCCTTCAATCCCTTCAGGGACCAATTTTTGTTCATATTCCTGAAAATAGCGGTCACGGGATCCGTCTTTCATCGCCCCAAGCGAACCCATACCACGGTAAACTTTATAACTGCGTCCCTGGAATATTTCTAATTCACCAGGGCTCTCTTCAGTGCCGGCTAATAGCGCTCCAATCATCACCGTTGAAGCTCCCGCAGCCAGGGCCTTGGTTATATCACCACTAAACTTGATCCCGCCGTCAGCTACAACCGGAACATTTAATTCCCGGCCAGCCTTGGCCGATTCATAAATTGCGGTAATCTGGGGGACTCCAATACCGGCTATAACTCGGGTTGTGCAAATCGAGCCGGGCCCGACACCAACCTTTACAGCATCTACCCCGGCCTTAATCAGATCACGCGCACCTTCAGCTGTAGCAATATTCCCGCCCATTAAATCGATATTCGGAAAAAGTGTTTTAATCTCTCTTACAGTATCGAGAACAGGTTGTGAATGTCCGTGCGCAGAATCGACTACGATCAGATCCACTCCTGCTTCAGCAAGCGCTTCAGCCCGGGCAACAGCATCGCGTCCAACACCGACAGCCGCAGCCGCCAATAGCCTGCCGTTCGTATCTTTGGAAGCGCGGGGGTACTGAATTGTTTTTTCAATATCCTTGATGGTGATTAGCCCTTTTAGGTGGAACTGATCGTCGACAAGGGGCAACTTTTCAATTTTATAGCGACGGAGAATTTCCTGGGCTTCTTTGAGGGTGGTGCCAACCGGAGCGGTAACCAGCTGTTCACTGGTCATCGCCGCTGAGATCGGACGGGTGTAATCATCTTCGAAACGCAGGTCGCGGTTAGTAATAATCCCAACCAATTTCTCGCCAACTGTTACCGGCACCCCGGAAATCCGGTAGCGTTCCATCAGGGCGGCAGCGTCATTTAAAGTATGTTCCGGAGAAAGACGGAAAGGATTAGTGATTACTCCATGTTCTGAGCGTTTAACTTTGTCTACTTCTTCCGCCTGCTTTTCTACGGTCATGTTGCGATGGATGACCCCGATCCCGCCTTCGCGGGCGATGGCAATAGCCATGCGCGATTCAGTAACCGTATCCATCCCCGCTGAAAGCAGGGGCATATTTAAGTTTATATTGCGACTTAAACGGGTTGCTAGATCAACATCGCGGGGTATAACCTTGGAGTGAGCGGGAACCAGAAGCACATCATCGAAAGTCAGTCCTTCATAAGAGAATTTGTCATTCTGCAAGATGCTGTCCTCCCGTATTGCTTCTGAAATAGATTGCCATGATCATAACAAACACCCGGTATAGTGTCAACCGCGAGACACCCGCAAGTGAGCCACCCATAAGTCACCTGCGAGCGATCAGCTGCAGGCGGGAGCAGGATAAGCAGGCTAAGGTCAAGAATTAATGATCTACAGTACTTATCTTTCAGTAAGCAGGGAGGATCAGATTAGATGCCTTTTGTTATGGTTCACAACAGAAAAGTATACTATGCCGGTGATAACAGCCTTGAGGGCAGCCCGGTAATCTTTTGCCATGGTTCCGGAGGCGGCCATCATCACTGGCTCTATCAGCTTAAAAACTTGCAAAACCCGGTTAACCCGCTGGCGGTTGATTTGCCCGGCCATGGGAGATCTGAAGGGGATGCGCTGCATTCAGTCTCTGCCTACCGTGACTGGTTACATGACTTCACGCAGGAAATCGGAATCGAAAGGTTCATCCCGGCCGGTCATTCACTGGGTGGGGCGATCGCCCTTGATTATGCCATCCACTACCCGGATCACACGATGGGCCTGATCCTGATCGGCACCGGCAGTCGTTTAAGGGTGCTGCCCGCCATTCTTGATGTCTTGCGCGAAGGGCAGGTGCCTCCTGACTTTGTTGACTTTCTTTACAGCCCGGCAGCAGAGGATGAACTTAGGGTCCGGGGAAGGGAAGAGGTTGCCGCATGTGCCGCCTCTGTCTATTATGCCGATTTAAATGCCTGCGACCGCTTTGATATCAGCAGCGAACTACCCCGGATTAGCGTTCCCGCCCTGATCCTCTGCGGAACAGATGATCGGCTGACTCCGGTTAAATACAGTCGCTTTCTGGCTGACAATATTCCCTGGAGCAGGATCGAGATTATTGAAGGAGCAGGACACATGGTCATGCTGGAAAAACCGGATCAGGTCAACAGCGCCATTAGAGCATTCGTTGCTGAGCTTGACACCTACAGCAAAGAAAATTAATTTCATTTTTCAGTGTTGGCAGACGAGGAGTAACAATGGAAAAAAAGCGCAGCTATTTTAATTTGGAAGAAACCCTGAAGCAGGCGAAAGATAATTTTGCCATGCTGGACCCATCAGCAACAGCTGAAAAGTCAGGCACTATGTGGTTAGCTAAGCATAAAGCATTGCAGATCAGCATGCTTGGAGAAGAATACAAAATTACTCATCCTGATGGTCGGGTGTGGAAAGCAAGCGGAGAGGAAGCCTCGATTTATTTGGCCATTATTATCCTCCATTACCTGATAAACGCGGACGGTACCCCACTGACCGGACGCTGGATCTCTTTCCGTCACCTGCCGGGTGGCGACATCTATATTGACCCCTTCAATAAAAGGGCAATCATCCCTTTTCTCAAAAGTTATAGTGAGCGCCCTGAAGATTTCGTAACGGCTGCTGTTGCTCTGGGCGGCATTGAACAGAAAATGAGCGGCATCAGAATGGTTATTACTGTTCTGCCGCGCGTGCCGCTCTGCTTTACCATCTGGCCCGGAGATGAAGAAATGCCCGCCTCGGCGAACATTCTCTTTGATGAAGTGGCCGCACATTACCTGCCGACGGAAGATTACGCGCATCTGCCGGCCATCGTTAATGGAGCGCTAAAAGGCAAATTATAGCTACATTTCACGGCGGCCGTCAAGAGCCCGGCTGAGGGTCAGGTCATCGGCGTATTCAAGGTCACCACCCACCGGCAACCCGAAAGCGATACGGGTAACTCGCACCCGATGTGACTTAAGCATCCGGGCCAGGTAACCGGCCGTTGCATCGCCCTCAACATTCGGGTTGGTGGCGATAATTACCTCGCTGATTTTTTCTTCCATAATGCGCCTAACCAGCTGATCAATATGAAGT
>Ga0194113_10001851_pt1 | contig 28952 bp, 24 predicted proteins | sample TA2MahC200mmetaG_FD_146193 | JGI IMG/M metagenome (GOLD analysis project Ga0194113, IMG submission 146193) | Freshwater microbial communities from Lake Tanganyika, Tanzania - TA2015017 Mahale Deep Cast 200m | ecosystem: Environmental > Aquatic > Freshwater > Lake | place: Tanzania: Lake... | reverse complement strand
CCATGTGGTTTAGTAAAGTTTCTACGCGCATCCGGTGTCGTTTATCCTCCTCTGTTTTGTGTACAAGAAGGATAACCGGATGCGCCTTTCTTAATCAACTACCACCCACAGATTCTCGTGAAGTGCCGGAATTTATTACGATTCGATCAAACTGGCGGTATTTCCCTATCATCACATGGCCAGTGAGTACGCGGGTACAAGGGATTTTTCCGCTTGGACGCCATCAAGCGAAATTTCATGGAACAATGGGGGACTTATGTACAGTTGCGACTCATCGTATGGAACCTCATCCCCCTCGCCGTTGACGGGGTTCATGGGGACTTTTGTGTTCACGGTTCTGCCATGATCGGCACTCGTTATTCTTCTCGTCCTATATCCCTGGCGGATCGGTCGTCCATGCCGCCTTCCGTGTGACCGTGAATCGATAGGCCTGCCAGGCCCATGCAGTCGGCGGCGGCTGGAACCCGCCGCTCATCGATAGCCGGCAGCCGCGCCACAATCTCCGCTTCTCCTGGCTGTCGGGCACTTCAGCTAGAATATGGAAAAGATTAGACAGGATCGCATAGGTCAGCACCCGCACGCCTGTTCATAAGCGGCAGCGAAGATCGCGAGGTTTTTCGGGATGAGCGACGGCTTTTTCTGGAAGCTCGCGGCGAGCGCCTGCTCCATCACGCTGCGGTCGAGTCCGGTGGCACCGCTGGCCGCGAGAACGGCCAGCATCACCGCATTCGCCGAGCGCGGCATGCCGCGTTCGGTTGCAAACTGAATCGCCGGGAAGGAGACAACCTGCACCTCTGCCGGCTTTTCTGAAATCGGCACCGAGGCATCGACGATCAGCCAGCCGCCCGGCCTGACGTCCTTGGCAAACCGTTCAAAGGCGGGCTGGTTCATGCAGATCAGCACGTCCGCGTGGTCAACCGCAGGCGACCCCACGGGGTTTCCCGCCACGACGACCGAACACGAGGCGGCCCCGCCTCGCTGCTCCGGACCATAGCTTGGAAACCAGGTCGTGTAGCGCCCAGCAAAACGGCCGGCCTCCGCCACGTACAGACCCAGGCTGAGAATCCCCTGCCCGCCGAATCCGGCGAATTTCAGCCGCTGTTCCACGAACGCCGGGTCGGGCGCGGCGTCTTTGGCACCGTCCGGATTGCTGGTGAAGAAGGCCGCCGGACCCGGTCTGACCGGGGCGGCGGGTCGCGCGACCGCCGTTTCGCTCCGATCCCGGAACACGCCGAGCGGAAACTCCTGTTCCATCTTATCATTCGTGAACTGCGCCGCTTGGACCGCATCCATTCCCATGTTGGTCGGACACGGCGACAGGATCTCGACAAACGCATAGCCCTTGCCGTCGCGCTGCAGCTCCAGCGCCTTGCGGATCGCCCGCCGGGCCTGCATGATCCGCCGGGTGTCGGCAACCGAGACCCGTTCGATGTAAACCGGAGCCGTGAGCTGGTTGATCACTTCGCAGACGTGCAGCGGGTAGCCGTCGTTCAGCACATCGCGGCCGCGCGGTGTGGTGGTCGTCTTCTGCCCCTCCAGCGAGGTTGGCGCCATTTGTCCGCCGGTCATGCCGTAGGTCGCGTTGTTCACAAAAAAAGTGGCCATGCGCTCGCCGCGGTTCGCCGCCTGGAACGAGCAGTTGAACCCGATCGCGCCGAGGTCGCCGTCGCCCTGATACGCGAGGGCGATGGCTTCGGGGCACGTCCGGCTGACGGCGGTGCAGACGGCGGCGGCGCGGCCGTGGGCCGCGCCGATGTTGCCGATGTCCCAGTAGTAATAACCGAACACCGCGCAGCCGATCGGATTGGCCATCACGACGCGGTCCGCGATGCCCAGATCCGTCACGGCCTCAGTGATGAGCTTGTGGATGATCCCGTGTCCGCAGCCGGCGCAGTAGTGCGAGGCGCGGGTCGAGGTGCCGCTGCGTTCGAACGCCGGGTACATGCCTACCGTTTTTTTGACCGCCATCTCACAGCTCCTTCACACGCGCCACCACCTCATCCACGGCAATCAGGCCCCCGCCCATCCGGTTCAGCAGACCAACGTCGGCGACGCGCCCCAGCCCTTTGGCTAAATGGAAGAACACGTCGTTGTGAAACTGTCCGCAACTCAGCTCGACCACCAGCAGCTTGCGTCCGTCGGCCACGGCGCAGAGGGCGGACTCCGGGAAAGGCGCCAGGGTAATGGGACGAAACAGGCCAGCCTTGACGCCGTCGGCGCGCAGTTTATCGACGGCGGTCCGCGCGACGCGACTGGACACGCCATAGGCAATCACAACCACCTCTGCGTCGTCGGTCCGGTACGGCTCGGCGCGCGCCTCCACCTGCATCCGCACATACTTCTCCTGTAGCGTGCGGTTGATCGCCTCCTCCTGCGCCACGTCGAGATAGATCGAGGTGATCAGGTTCTTGCGGGTTGCCCGCGTTCCCGAGACGGCCCATGCGTCGGTCTCTGGACGGGGCCGCTCGGCCGCAGGCAGCCGGAGCGTCTCCATCATCTGGCCGAGCATGGCGTCGGTGAGGACGATCGCCGGGTTGCGGTAGGCGAACGACAGCTCGAAGGCCAGCATCGTCAGGTCGCACATCTCCTGGACGTTTCCCGGCGCCAGCACGATGCACTGATAGCTGCCGTGCCCGCCGCCCTTGACCGCCTGATTGTAATCGGCCTGTTCGGGGTAGATGTTGCCCAGGCCGGGACCGGCCCGCTGCACGTTGACGATCACGCCCGGCAGTTCGGCGCCCGCCATGTACGAGAGGGTCTCCTGCATCAGGCTGATGCCCGGTCCCGACGAGGCGGTCATGCTCTGTTTCCCCGCCGCCGAGGCACCGTAGACCATGTTAATCGAGGCCGTCTCGCACTCCGCCTGCAGAAAGCCCCGCCCGACGGCCGGGAACCAGGCCGAGGCGGCATGGGCGACTTCGCTCGCGGGCGTGATGGGATAGCCAAAGTAATAGTCGCAGCCGGCATAGAGCGCGCCGATCACCACGGCCTCGTTGCCTTTGACAAATTTCACCATCGTTCACTCCTCCGTGTGGACTTCGATCGCGTACGGTTCGGGACAGTTGTAGAAGCAGATGTTGCAGCCGACGCACCCCGCGCCCGCGTACTCGGCGGGCTTGATGCCGCGGCAACTCAGCCGCTCGCGCAGGCGCAGCACCTGCTTCGGACACGCCGCCACGCAACGGCCGCACCCTTTGCAGACCGTTTCGTCAATCACCGGATGCGTTCCGTTCTTTTTCTCAGCCGATGCCATGGCCACCCCCCGCCTGGTTGATTCCCCGTCAGCGCTGCTTGAGCTGCGGGAAGAGGATCACGTCGCGGATCACATCGGTTGCGGTGAGCAGCATCACCAGACGGTCGATGCCGATCCCCATGCCGCCGGCGGGCGGCATGCCGTGTTCGAGAGCCGTCAGAAAATCCTCGTCAATCCGTTCCGGATTCTCGCCGACCTGCTCGGCAAAGCGCTGCCGCTGCTCGATCGGGTCGTTGTTTTCTGAGTAGCCCGGGCATAGCTCCTTGCCCGCCACGACAAATTCAAACACATCCACCCAGACCGGATCGTCCGCGCAGGCCTTGGCCAGCGGCACGAACTGCTTGGGGAGCCGCGTAACGAAGGTCGGTTGCCGCAGCGTCCGCTCAATCAGCTTGTCGTAGATCTCGTGGGTGATGAGCAGGTGGCTCATTCCCGGCGCGAGGTCCAGACCGGCGGCAACCGCCCGCTGCCGTGCTTCCTCAAGCGGGGTTTCAAACCAATCGGCGCCCATCCGCTCCCGGATCAGATCGGCATAGGCGACTTCGCGGTAGGGGGGCGCGAGGTTGATCGTCTCGTCGCCGCCCTCCGCTGTCTTCAGCGTGACGGCTCGTGCGCCCAGCACCGTGTCGGCGAGGGCTGGGATCAGGCCCTCGATCAGCGCCTTCATGGTCAGCCGGTCGCCATAGGCCTCATAGACCTCCAGCACAGTGAATTCCGGGTTGTGGGTGCGATCCAGCCCCTCGTTACGGAAGTTCTTTCCCAGCTCGTAGACCTTGTCAAATCCGCCGACGAGGAGGCGCTTGAGGTAAAGCTCCGGCGCGATGCGCATGACCATGTCGCAGGCCAGCGCATTGTGGCGGGTGATGAACGGCCGCGCGGCGGCGCCGCCGGCCTGCGGCTGCATCATCGGCGTTTCGACCTCCTGAAAGCCGCGAGCGTCGAGAAAGCTGCGGATCTCGCGGATGATCGCGATCCGTTTATTGAATCGGTCCCGGGATTCGGGGTTGGCGATCAGGTCGAGGTAGCGTTTGCGGTAGCGCTCCTCGGTGTCCTGCAGGCCGTGCCACTTCTCCGGCAGGTTCAACAGCGCCTTGGAGAGCAGCGCCCAGCGGTGCACCTCGATCGTCTGTTCGCCCATCCGCGTCACGAAGAGCCGCCCCTCAACGCCGATCTGGTCGCCGAGATCCAGCAGCTTGAAGGCCTGAAAGGCGTCCTCGCCCAGCGCGTTCATCTTGATAAAAAGCTGGAAGCGCCCCGAGCCGTCGTAGAGGTCGGCAAACACGGCCTTGCCCATGCCCCGGATCGTCATCAGGCGTCCGGCGACGCTCACGGTCTTGCCCTCCTCGAACGCCGCTCGGATCTCGGCCAGACGGCCGCTGCGCGGCCAGGCGTGGCCGAAGGGTTTTTGCCCGAGCGCCTCTAATTGGCGCATGTTGGCCAGGCGCTGTTCGCGATAGATGTTGGCCGGCTCGGAGACCGGTTGTTCGGGTGACGACATGCTTTCTCCTGACAGGCTCACAGAATCCGCTCCAACGCCCGGCGCACGCGGTCACGGATCGGGCCGTCAATCGGCTTGAACGGGAGGCCGGTGACCCGCTCGTAGGCTTCGATATAGCGCTTGGCCGCCTCAATCCGAACCTCTTCCGTGAGTTCGGGCGCCGGGCCGTCGCCCCGGAAGCCCCGTGCGGCGAGCCATTCGCGCACATACTCCTTGTCCAGCTTTCGCTGATCCGCGCCAGCGTCGAACAGGCTTTGATAGGTGTCGGTAAACCAGTAACGGGATGAATCGGGGGTGTGGATCTCGTCGCTGACGACCATCTGGCCGTCGCGCGTGCCGATCTCATACTTGGTGTCCACAAGGATCAGCCCCTGGCGCGCGGCATGGCGCACGCCGGCGTCGAACAGCTTCATGCAGAGGGCGGCGGCCGCGTCAAACGCCGTTCCGTCGATCAACCCCTCGGCGATTGCCTCGGCACGCGAAATGTTGCGGTCGTGCTCCTCGTGCTTGGTGGTCGGCGTCAGGATGGGCCGATCCAGTTTCTGGTCCTTCTTCAATCCGTCGGGAAGGGCGTTGCCGCAAATGACCCGCGCGCCGGCTGCGTAATTCATCCAAGCCGAGGTCTTGGTGACGCCGGTGATGTAGCCTCGGACGATGAATTCGAGCGGAAGTTGGCCGCATTCGGCCACAACCATGATGTTGGGATCGGGGACGTCCAGCATGTGGTTGGGGACGGTTTTGCGGGTCTTCTCGAACCAGAACGCTGCGAGCTGGTTCAGCACCTGCCCCTTGAACGGAATAGTGCCGAGGATCCGGTCAAACGCCGAGATGCGATCGGTGGTGATCAATATCCGTTTGTTGCCGACGACGAAACTGTCGCGCACCTTGCCGCTGATGCGGGTGCCCAATTTCGGAAAATCGACGTCTGCCAGCACATTGTCAAGCTCGTCCCGAATCCGCGCGTCATCAACCATATCACGCTCCCTTGTTCTAGGTCTTGCCCACCATGTCCTGGATTGCGTTTAAGAACTGGTTCACATCGGCAAAACGCCGATAGACCGAGGCGAACCGCACATAGGCCACTTCGTCGAGATTCTTCAGCCGGATCATCACCTTCTCGCCGATCGCGTTGGTCGAGACCTCGACATCGCAGGTCTTGGAGACCTCATCCAACACCGAATCAACCAGCGCCTCAATCTGGGCCTGCGTGATCGGGCGCTTCTCGCACGCTCGCAACACGCCAGCTGTCAGTTTGGCCCGGCTCAGATCCTCGCGTCGGCCGTCGCGCTTGACCACGCGCAGTTCGTCGCGCACGATCTCCTCGTAAGTCGTGAAGCGCTGGCTGCAGGCGAGGCATTCCCGGCGACGCCTCACGGACGCCCCCTCCCGAGTCGACCGGCTGTCGAGCACCTTGTCATCCATGTGGCCGCATTTTGGACAACGCATTCCCGGTCTCCTGAGGCAACCCCACTACCGCTTCACGGTGACAGCCAGCGCGGCATTGATGATCTTATCGGCCGAAACATCCTTGATCGCGGCTATTTCCGACAAGTCGAGCATCGCCACGTGCTCGATCAGCGCGTCGGGCGCGGCGATGCCGTAAACCACGATCGGCAGGCAACGCAGATTCGGTATCCGGCGCAGGGTGCTCACGATTTCGCTGGCATTCATCCCGTCCAATTCCATCCGCAGAATCACCACGTCGGGCTTGCTCACGATCGCCAGTTCCAGCGCGGCCGGACCCGTCCTGACCGCCTCCACCTGAAATCCCACGCGCTGCAGATCAACGCTCAAGGATGCGGCGAGCGCGGCGTCGCCCTCGGCTAAAACCGCGCGCCGAGCGTGGGATGCCGCAACCGGATCGAGCGCGGCATTCCCCCCCGGGGCGGAATCGCCGCTGCGGAGGAAAATGATGCGGCTGACCTCGTTCAGCAGATCCTCCGGGTTACAGGGCTTGGACAGAAAGCCGTCTATCTGGCGCGAGGCGAAATACTCGGCCATCGCCGCCCGAGCCGTCAACACCAGAACCGGGAACCGGGTGCTGCCGTCAGGCTGGGTGATGCGGTCCAAAAAGCCGACACCCCCCATGCCCGGCATGCTCATGTCGAGGATGATGATATCGGGGTTGATCCGGCGCAGTTTCGCCAGCGCCCGTTCGCCACTTTCAGCGGTTTCAACCTGGTAGCCTTCGTAGCTGAGGAAATCATCCAGCGTCTGCAAAAGGCTCATGTCATCGTCAACCAGCAAGATCGTCCGTTTGGCGCGCATATCCTGTTTCATGACACTCCCTCACCCGTGTTGATTCGGCGTTCAGTTTACCCGATTGACCCGTCTTTGGGCAATGTATTTATGGGAGCGGGTGTGCAGGCGCCTCGGGGGTCATTCGATCGGCCGGAACCGCGTGTATTCCTCAATCCCGGCGAGGGAGCGTAGGCGGACGGAATACCCCGCTTCGCGTATGGCCGCAACCGGGTTCAATCCGCCCAGAACCACCAGCCCGGCATGGCCGTCGGAAACCGGGATTCCGAACAACGGCTGGTTCGGGCGCCCCATGGCCAGTAGCCCGTTGAGCCCCTTGCGGCGCAATTCGATGCGAAGCCGCTCGACATCCGGGATCGCCACGGCCGGGATCTCGCGGAATCCGGCGCAAACCAGCCCATTGCCGCTCCGGGCGGCATCGCGAACACGCGTCATTCCGGCCTGGATGAACACCTCGAGCGGATCGAGCGTGGTCCCCCGGTACTCGATCAAATCGACAAAACGTACCGGCTTGCGGTCACGGATCTCCAGCAGCCCGCCGAAGCGGGAGACCAGCGGGATGCAGCGCCTGAGAAAAATGCCGCTAAACGTGATGCTGCAGACCGTGCCAACCCCCGCAAAACCCTCGGGAACCACCCCTCCGCCGACCCGATCGCCAGCCGGAACGATAATCGCCCGGGTGCCCACGCCCAACTGCGCCCGGAAAACCTGGCGCATCTCGGCGAGCGCCTCCGGCAGACAGTCTCGATGCAGCAGCGCGGTGTTGGTGATCACCGTTCCTTCACCCGTGCCGACGTCAAACGACATCGTGTAGGTCATCGTGTCCACCTTGGCCGAAACCAGACCCACCTTCAGCAGGACATCCGATTGGGCCAGCTCATCCCGCCCCGCCTGCGTGATGACACGCCCGCTCCGCCTGCTCATCAACGCCGTCAATCCCCGCCGGTCCAGTTCCAGCAGATGAAAGCGAACCGTGCGCGGACTCACATCCAGACCCGCCCCCAGAAGGAGTTCCACAATCCGCGACGCGCCCACCGAATCACGCAAGTCAGCCAACACCTTCAGAATCGCCATCTGCGTCCGCTCGACTTTTCCCGACATGGCCGCCTCCACACACTATGGGCCCAAGGTTCGACCGCCACGGTATCACAGAATACGGCAATTCGGCCATTAAAATCGTACTTAGAGGCCAAAAGACCCCTTTTTTCGGCGATAAAGCCCTGCTATTATCACGCCGTATTGCCGTATCCAGTGTCACTCGTTTCGGCTTTTCGCAATCGAAGGGCCAAACCACAATCAGGGAGCATAGCGAATGAATAGTTACACCAAGTGCGTGCTTGAGGGCGTCCTCAAGCGAAATCAGGATCAGAAGGAATTCTGTCAGGCGGTCGTCGAGGTCTTCGAAACGATTTCGGCCGTGATGGAGAGCAATCCCAAATATGAGCAGAACGGCATTCTGGAGCGGATCGTGGAACCGGAGCGGGCGATTCTGTTTCGCGTCCCGTGGTTTGACGACCAGGGGAAGATGCGCCTCAACCGCGGCTACCGTGTTCAGTTCAACTCGGCGCTTGGCCCGTACAAGGGCGGACTTCGTTTCCATCCGTCGGTGAACCTCTCGATCATTAAATTCCTCGGCTTCGAACAGGTGTTCAAGAATTCGCTGACCACGCTGCCCATGGGCGGCGGCAAGGGCGGTTCGGACTTCGATCCCAAGGGCAAGAGCGATGCCGAGGTGATGCGCTTCTGCCAGTCGTTCATGACCGAGCTGTTCCGCCACATCGGTCCCAACACCGATGTGCCTGCTGGCGACATCGGAGTGGGCGGCCGCGAAGTCGGCTACATGTTCGGCCAGTACAAGCGGCTCGCCAATGAGTTCACCGGCGTGCTGACCGGCAAGGGGCTGAAGTGGGGCGGCTCGCTGATCCGCCCCGAGGCCACCGGCTATGGCTGCGTCTATTTCGCCCAGAACATGCTCGCCACGCGCAAGCAGGATTTCAAAGGCAAGGTCTGCACCGTCTCCGGGTCCGGCAACGTCGCGCAGTACACCGTTGAGAAGCTGAACGAGCTGGGCGCCAAGGTTGTGACGCTCTCGGACTCCAACGGCACGATCGTGGACGCCGAGGGCATCACCGCCGAAAAGCTGGCGTGGGTGATGGAGTTGAAGAATGCCAAGCGCGGGCGCATCTCCGAATACGTGAAGCAGGTCAAGGGCGCGAAATATCTCGACGGTCAGCGGCCGTGGAGCGTGCCGTGCGATTGCGCGTTCCCCTCCGCGACGCAGAACGAGCTGACCGGCGAGGACGCCAAGGCGCTCGCGGCCAACGGATGCACGCTGGTCGCCGAAGGCGCCAACATGCCGTCCACCCCGGAAGCGGTCGAAGTCTTCCTCAAGAAGGGCTTCCTCTTCGGGCCGGGCAAGGCTGCCAACGCCGGTGGCGTCGCCACCTCCGGGCTGGAAATGTCGCAGAACTCGATGCGCCTCGCGTGGTCGCGCAGCGAGGTTGACGCGAAGCTCAAGGGAATCATGAAGTCGGTCCACGACAATTCGCGGGCCGCGGCGACCGAATACGGCCAGCCCGACAACTACGTCATGGGCGCCAACATCGCCGGCTTCGTCAAGGTCGCCGACTCGATGATCGAACAGGGACTCGTGTAAACGGTCGGGATTGAAACAGATAAAAAACGCGGCGCCTGCCTGTAACGGCAGGCGCCGTTTTTTTATTGGATGTTCGGGGTTCGGTCGGGCCACCGGCCTGCGGCCGGATGGGCAACAGGAATGAGACTCTCACTTGTTCTGTCCTTGCAATGGCAGCAAATCCAATTATGGTCGTCGAAATCGGGATCGGGATCGATGAAAAACAAGAGATTTCGACCCCGACCCCGATACCGATAGCGATAGCGATTTCGATTTCGACCGGCAGGATGAACCCAAAATGAGAATTGCTGTTGCAATGGCTAATCGAATGTGTTTCACTCTCGCCGAACACTGGCGCTGGCTGTTCGGGAATCCAAGAGGATGAACGCTAAACGATTACACGCTAAACGATTACTGTTGACAACCTACGGGATCGGCCTGTCGCTCTTCTTGCTTTCTGCGGTTCTGCCCTGTACATCTTCTTGCATTGGCTGGCAGGCGGGATTGTTGGCACTGATCTTCGCGTGGGCGTTCCCATTCCATGGTGTTGCGCTTCTTGCCGTTCTGTTGTCCCCTCTTGCCCTTCGGCGGATTCTCAGAGGCCGCGCGAGAGCAGTTTGGATCGTTCTCTTGATCTGTATGCCAGCGTTGTGGTTCTCGCCGGCCACTGTGACTTTTCCGATAGTTCGTCCCGGCTACTTCGTATGGGCGTTCTCGGTGTCGCTGGTAGCACTGAGTCTCATCATGTTGTCGCGCGCAACAAGCCCCATACATATACGCCGCCATCGGTGGATCATCGGGTGTGCGGTTGTGCTTGTGCTCACGTACGTCGTCACTCATCCGTACTGTGTTTGTCCACGCTTCTGGCAACTTCAATTCGCTGGGCGACTCCCCGATGACACCAAGTATCCGCGTGATTCGCTCATGGCCGAACAGACCTACTGGTGGGGAAACAGGTTGGAGCCGAGGCGGTTCTGGGCTGACAAGGTCGTATGGCATGACGAGGTGTCTGAGTCCGAAGCCGCACGCCATGGACGTGGCTATCCCCCAATTCCATACGATGACCCCTCACTGCATAATCATAGCGACCGAAACACCCACAGCGATGGTATCGGTGGTCCCGATAGCGGACCATCTATCCGGTACTTGTACACGGAGCGGGAGCGTGCCTTCTGGGACAAGTTCACCAAGACTCATCCGCTGCCGCCAACATACATCGAGCGAGAACAGCGCTCCTACGGGCGAAGCATGGTCCACGACCAGTACCTATTGGCTCATGATCCAACATATGCAGCACGGCTGCGTCTCAAGTCGGACGCCCCACAAAAGACCGTCGAGGCTGCCCGCTATCATCTCCGTGATTTTGGATTTCCAAATGAAGCGCTTACGTCTAACGCCCTATTCTGGGCTTACGTTCTTGAACAGCGTTCGGAGTACCAGACAATGATGTCCTCCTGGAGACATCACCCTTCAGTCATATCGAACCACATCGCGCGACTCCAAGTCGATCCCCGCCTGATCATCGAACCGCTGACTGCCGAGCAGACCACACAGGCGAATGCTTGGAAGGTCGAGTATCTCAAGCGATTGAAACGCGATGGGATTGATGACGCATACATCAATGCCTATCTCAAAGCATGGAAACTTGATCTGGCGCAAATCAACAGGGGAGAATAACATCCCGAACAACGGCCTGCTGGAGGGACAATGATCTTGACAACGATGGGAGGACCGGTTGACGAGGAGAGATTTCTCAATCGTCCATCATGCTGTCTTCGTGTGGCGACTGGTGAAGAAGTCGGCTGGCGGTCGTGCGAAGAAGTCTTGGAGAGGGATGCCATCGCTGCCCACCAGCAGCGCATGCGAATGGGGATAGCGGACGCGAAAGGCGGCCAGACCGCTCAATCGCCCGGTCCGGCCGCTTTTCACCTCAACCGCCCAGACCTCTTGGCCTTGCGTGACGACATAATCCACTTCCTTTTGGCCATCGCGCCAATACGTGACGCTCCAGGTCGGCTCTGGCAGGTAGTTGAGGAGATGCGCGCCCACCGCATTCTCGACCACCCGGCCCCACCACGCTCCATCACCGCGCGCCTCGGCAAACGAGAGGCGTGACAACGCATGGATCAGGGCGGAATTCCGAAGCACCAGTTTTGGGCTGCTGCCGCGACGGGTGCCGCGACCGGCGGAATAGAGTTCCAGTCCGCTGACGAGAAAGGCGGTCTCCAGCAGCTTCAGATAGTGGGCGAGGGTCGTGGTGTTGCCGGCATCCTGAAGCTGGCCGAGCATTTTGTTGTACGACACGAACTGTGCCGGATATGCGGCGGCGAAGGCGAAGAGATGGCGCAACAGCGACGGCTTGTGAACCGTCTGCAGTTGCAGGACGTCCCGCGCGATGGCAGGCTCCACGAGACTGTCCGCCACATAGCGCTTCCACAGGTTCTCGTCGTCGGCGAACGGGGCTGCCCCTGGATATCCGCCAAAATGCAGCCACCGGTCTAGTTCCCATCCGAACGCCTGGCGGCATTCCGTCCAGTTCCAGTGGGGACAGCGGTGCAGGAAGAAACGGCCGGCCAGACTCTCTGCGAGGCCTCGCTGCAGAAGCAGCGCGGAAGACCCCAGGAGGATGACCTGCAGGGGCCGTCCGGCACGGATGGATTCATCCCACAGCCGTTTCACGACTTCGCTCCACCCGCGAACCTTCTGGATTTCGTCAAGGACGAGAATGGCCGGCGCCTCGGTCATGGCAGGCAGCGCGGCGGCCATGCTCCAGTGCGTCTCGATCCACTCCGGCCCCGGCGGCAGAGCCGTGTCCGCAGCCGCGATATGACTGGGCCATCCCATGCGTTGCAGCAACTGCGAGACTGCGGTTGTCTTTCCCACCTGGCGTGGCCCGACGATGACTTGAATCAATTGACGTGGGTGGCGCATGGCCGCCTCAAGATCGTTGACAATGCCTCGTTGAAACAGTGTCCTGACTTCCTGTTGCATGCCGGAGAATATCGCATTTTCAGACCGGGCTTGTCAATAATACTCAGTGGATGAGTAAAAATACTCAATAGATAAGTAAAGTCATCCACCGAAGGCCGACAAGGGACGGGCCTTGCCAGCAATTCTCATCTTGGAGATGGCACCATCGGCGTCGGGGTCGGTATCGGTATCGATAAAACCAACGGAAATTCGATGCCGATTCCGATACCGACCCCGACCCCGGTGACTCAATCGTTTCATAATGAGAATTGCTGCGGGCCTTGCAGTCCCTCGTTGACTTTTGATCCTTTCGGACTTTGCTCTTTAAACTGCGCCCGTTTTTCTGTTATGCTGCTTTTCCGTGCAGCGGTTTCAGAAAGCGGGTACGCTCGCGAAGCGTACCGACCAGCAACCGGGCATACCCAGCACACAATAATCGGCAAGTGAAATAATGAATCTGCTCCCGCGAAAGCCTTATCTGGTTGCCCTCGCCGCGACGTTCGGTCTCGTCCTTTTTTATCACTTCGGCGGGGGCCTATGGCGCCCAATCAAGGCTCGCCTAGCCGGTGAGAAGACAGTAAAGCAGGTTCTCCGCGAGCTCGAACCTCTTATGAACGAGCGATTTCAGGATCTTGAGGCACTCACCAAGGGTGAGCCGATGAGCATTCTCGCCTTCAAGGAAGAACAACGCCTTGAACTTTGGAAACAGCGGGGAACCGGTTGGGAGTTTGTCCGTTCGTATCCGTTTACGGGCTTCTCAGGCAAGCTTGGCCCTAAGCTTAGAGAGGGAGATGGGCAGATTCCTGAAGGTGTTTACCGGATAGAGTATTTGAACCCGAACAGCTCATTTCATCTTTCCATCAAGGTCGAATACCCGAATGCATTTGATCGGGAAATGGCAGCTGCGGATGGCCGGGAAGGGTTGGGATTCGACATCTTTATTCACGGATCGAGTGCGACCATAGGATGCATACCGATTGGCGATCAGGCTATCGAGGAGCTGTTCTATCTGATCGCCAAGAACGGACATCGCAATGCGACCATCATCATTTCCCCTGTTGATTTCCGTCGCGGAGTCTCACCGCCCGAGGTACGTGGGATTGATTGGGAAACAGATCTCTACGCGAGCCTCTCCGAGAGGCTGCACGATTATCCACTTTTCGACACGCCCAACAAGGAAAGCGCTAACAAGGCGTCGATCCCAACGCCTGCCCCGCCGTAAGTCGAAAATTTCATGGCCATTCACCAATCAACCCAGAAGTCGAAGCGCGCCCTCAGTCAGGCGTAGGATGACTTCGACGTTCAACTCTAGGGACGGGTCTCCCATCGTTCCCTAGGGTCTTCCATCGTTCGGTCTTCCCTCGTTCCGGTGGTCCGGGCTAGGGGCGTAGGCAGGGCAACCTCAGCAGTCCGACCCGTTCGGAAAGCGCCGCCGGATCGCCGCCGCGACTCAGTTCCATGGCCCGCTGCATGGCTTGGTGGTGTTGCTCAGGTAGCCTCGGGCTTTTCATCCACTCGTCCTGTCCGTAAGCATCGACTCGCTTCGCTTGCCGATGCGTCGTGCATTGATTTGTCGCCAGGTCTTTACCGAGCGAAGCGAGTCAAAGCCCGGCTCTTCTTCATACTTTCAGATCTTCGATCACCCGCGCATAGGCCCACTCGTGAAGGTCACGCAGCGTGTTGGCAGCCACGACCTGGGTTGCGAGGTTCGGCAGCGGCAGGATGCCGTAGTTCTACTCGGCCGGATCGATTGATAGTCGCACCCTGGAGATACCCAGTGTCCCCCAACGCTCCCCCGGTCAGTCGAGTGGAAGCCCGCGCAAGAGCAGCCAGGCACCGGCCAGCGCCAGCATGATCCGGATGGCCAGGCGTCGGCGCTGGCCCTCCAGATCGTCAGCCACCGACCAGCCATGCTGCCGCAGCCCGCCGGCAAAGATGTAGTGGCCCAGTTTATGCGCGCGGCGACGGAGATGCCGATCCGTCGACGAAAAGACGAACATGCCGCGGTCGTTGGAATCCTCGCGTGTGTCGAGACGCCACACCCGCTGCACGCCGCCGCCCAACAGCACTTCGCCCGCGTCCCGGCCGTATCGGAAAAGGCTGGCCCTGCGTCGTGACATCGTTGCACCTTAGGGTATCAGAAGGATCTGACCAACTCGCACGCGGCCGTCAGAACTGATTCGGCTCTTGTTGGAATCCCGAACCGTCGTCCATTTGGAGCCGTCGCCGTAGTGGCGCTCGGCAATTCTAAAAAGCGTGTCGCCCGGTTGAACGACGTACGTCCGAAATTCCGGTTTGCGCTTCACCGCAGGCTCGGCGACCGGTTTCGGGACTTCAGGAACGGCCACGGCGACCGGTTTGGGGGGCACAGGGGGGGGCACAGCGGCTGGTTGGGGTGGCACCGGCTCAGTCGTGCGGACGGGCGCGACCGGGTTTTTGGGCGGCGGCGTCCCGCTCATTAACCGCGCGGCCTCCTCGCGCGCGGCCGTGATCGCGCTGCGGGAGACAGACGGCGCGGCCGAGGCGGCGGGTTCACGAACCGCCTGCTCATCCCGCGTGGCCGTGATCTGTGCGCCGGGCCGCGTTTCAGTCGCGGCGGTCGGCTGATCCGGGATCTGCATGCTTTTCAGCAGGTGGCGCAGCCGCTGAGCCTCCCGTTCGGATGTCTGCAGGGACTGGGTCAGCTTCTCCTTTTCATCGATCAACCCCGTCTTCTCCCCCTCCAGCGCGGTGACACGCCGGCTCAGGGTGTCAACCTGCTCGGTCAGACGCGACTGGGCGATTCCCGCCAAGTCCCCAACCCGGCGCAACAACTGCGCGGCCAGAAGCTGCTCGGCTAGGCGGATGCGCCCCTGAACCAACTCGTCTTTCTCCCCCCCTTGACGCAGTTTGAGGTACTGCCGGTAATGATAAACCGCCCCATAATAATCCTGCCGGTGATCGTGAAGCAGCAGCGCGAGGTGGAGGTGTGCGGAAACCATCCGTGGGTGATCCAGCAACACCTGCTCATACTGAGTGATCGCCTCGTCCAGTTTTCCAGAATGCTCAGTCCGGATCGCCCGGTCAAACGCCGGTGTGGCGCGGTCGCGCGCATCGGCGTCGCCCACCGATCGGGCGCATCCCGCAGACAGCAGCAGCGCCACGGCCACCGCCGCCCGGTAGTTTGAGACTGCGATCATCAATCCATCTCCCTGTCAGCGTCTAGCGGGCGCTTATCGGCACATACTCGCGATTCTGGCTGACGGACTTGAAGGCGGGTCGGACGATAGGCCCGCCGTTGACCAGCTCCTCGAGCCGGTGCGCACACCAGCCGACGACGCGGGAAATCGCGAAGATGGGCGTGAACAAATCGCTCGGGATGCCCATCATGTCGTAGACAAAGCCCGAATAGAAATCAACATTCGTGCACAGCACCTTTTTCTTCGCCCGCCCGCTGTTGAACACGTCGGGGCCGATCCGGTCGATCAGCTCGTACAGCGCAAACTCGTCCTCGCGCCCCTTCTGTTTGGCCAGCAACCGGGCCTTCTCGCGAAGCAGATCGGTGCGCGGATCGGAAATGGTGTAGACCGCGTGACCGAGGCCGTACAACAGCCCGGTGCCGTCGCCTGCCTGCTTGTCGAGAATCTTGTGCAGGTAGTCCGCAACCTCGCCCGCGTCATCCCATTTCTTCACGTTCGACTTGATCTCGGCCATTTGATCCATCACCCGCCGATTAGCGCCGCCGTGGCGGGGGCCCTTGAGCGAGAGCGTCGCCGCAGCCAGCACGCCATAGGTATCGGTGTACGCCGAGGCGACGACATGCGTCGTGAATGCCGAGTTGTTGCCGCCGCCGTGGTCGGCGTGCAGAATGAGGCTCAGATCCAGCAGATCGGCCTCCAACCGGGTGTAATGGGCGTCTTCACGGATCATCATCAGGAAGCTTTCAGCCGTGGACTTGCCGTCCTCGGGATGGCGCAGGAACAGGCTCTTGCCCAGGTGGTAGTGGGCTTTCGCCTGATACGCATAGGCCGCCATCACCGGGTAGCGGGCGATCAGGTTGATGCATTGCCGGAGCACGTTGGCGAGCGAGAGGTCGTCGGGGCGCTCGTCGTAGATGTGCGCGGTCAGAACGGCCCGCGCCAGACTGTTCATGATGTCGTTGCCGGGGGCTCGGATGATCGCGGCCTCCTTGAATCCGTCGGGCAGCCGCCGCGCGGCGTCCAGAACCCGGCCCCATTGCGCCAGCTCGGACGCCGTCGGCAGTTCGCCAAACAGCAGCAGGTAGGCGCTCTCTTCGAAGCCGGGGCGCCCCTCCGCCTCGCAACTGGCCACGAGTTGCTCGACATTGACTCCGCGATAGATCAACTGGCCGGCAACCGGCACCTTCTCGTTTTCAGAAATGATATAGCCGTGGACAGCCCCGACGCGGGTCAGGCCAACCAGCACGCCTGTGCCATCGGCATTACGCAAGCCGCGCTTGACGTTGTAATCGACGTACAACTGCGGGTCAATCGTTCCGGTCGCCCGCACCTTCTCTGCATATTCCTGAATGATCGTATCTTCCATCGTGGCCTCTTGGAGGTTGAACTGCGGCTTGAACGTGCACGCGAATCGAACTATACACAACTATCGCCACGCCGTCAATTGCACAAGAAAATGCGCGTTCTGATTTTCTCACCAGCGATAGTCGACGACGGTGTAAACCCGTCGGCCCGCCTGGGGCTGTCCGGCGTATGTTTCGAATCGGCTATTCCACAGGTTTGCGATGCCCAGCGCCAGCGACAGGTCGGTGAGCTGAGGCACCCGCCAGCGAATCTCGCCGCCTGCGTCCACGCGCGTGCGCCCATCCCGGCGCAACGGGTTTTCAGCCATTCGCCCGATGCCCTGCCAGATCCGGACATCCCACACCTGCGTCGGCTTCCAGCGCACATCCAACCGGAGGTGCTGTTCTGGATAGTCCAGCGCATAGCGGCTCGCGTAGATCGGCGCGTCACAGGTTTTACGCAGCAGCGTCCCCGAAAGCAGGAGATCCAGCGAAGAGTCCACCGCCACGACTGCGTCCGCCGTGAGGCCAGAGCTGTCAACCGTGTTGAGATTGACCGCGCGATAGACGGTGTCGGCTGGCAGCAGCCGAACCCAGTCCACCACGTTCTGGCCTCGCTCGGCGAACGCGGTGATGCCTCCCGCGATGTCGTTCCAAGAGCCGCGCCAGCCCGCCTCGGTCATGCGCGTGTGCTGCCGGTCCAGACCGCGATTGCCCAGCGAGGATGGATTGTTGTAGTTGTATTCGGTGTAGGAGGGCTGGCGCACCGCTTCGCTGTAGGAGAGAAACACCTGCTGCGCCTCCGTCGGACGCCACACTGCGCCTGCGGCGGGCAGCCAGGCGGGCCGATCATCGCTGCACCCCTCAACCGCACCGCCAGCGGTCAACTCCCACGCGCCGCGCCGCCAGCCCGGCAACACCGCCACCGAGAGCTGCCCCCGCTCATGGTCGCCCAAACTCCGGCTGGTGACCTGCTCGGCCGTCGCATCGCCACGCGCCGCCAATCGGAACCCGCCGTCCAGAGGGAGCACGCCATCGCCGTGCAGCGCCCAGACATCCGAGACGTGGCGACTCGGATTGCCCGCCGGCTTGCCCCGGTACCAGTAGGCGTCTTCGGTCCGGCGGAACGCGGCGGTCAGCCGGCCGGCCCGGTCCTCGGAGCGGTCGCCGCCGCTGATTCCGGCCAGAATGAGCGTATCCTCCACCCGCTCTTCCGAGGGGAGACCCAGAGGCGTGCCGTAAAAGCCGCGCGCGCCGAATTCCCGGACCGTGCCGACGGCGAGCAGATCGAATCGCCCCGCGTCGGTCAGGATGTCCCCGCGCCCCCCGTAAGTCCAGCGCCGCAGAAAGTTGTCAGGCTGCCCGTCCGTCCGGTCCGTCCGGTCTGCTCCGGCGAATCCTGCGACCCCGAACGACGCCCCACCATCGCTCCAACGCGTGCCGTGGCGGATGCGCGCCAGTTGGTGTCCCGCCTCGCCGATGCCCGCCGCAGCGAGTCCGCCCACCTCAATCTCAGCGAAATCGAGCGCCACCGCCCCAGACGGATGCCCGGATGAAACGGCGAACCGCTCCAGGCCGGTCAGCACGTCCGGGACGCGGAACGTTCCGTCCGGAACCGACAGGTCGCATTGAAAATGCTCGGTCTGCGGATTGCGTAAGGCCAGCCCGCCGAGCAGCAGCCCGCTGGAATTGAATGCGCCGCCGCGGACGCTGATGTCGGTCTGCGCACCTCCGAAGCCCTGGTTGCGCACGGAGACTTCGGGCAGCGTCTCCAGCAGCGGCACGACGGTCCAGGCGTCATCCGCCAGCGAAATCTCCCGCAACAGCCGTCCCTCCACCGCGATCGCCCACTCGGTCACCGCGTCGGCCTCCGCTCTGACAGACCCAACCAACCCCATGGCGAAGCAACCGAGAATCACACGTAGTAGGTGCATATCACTGAACTCCGGGTAGGTGAAAAAACGCTAACGATAGACCGTTCCTAACAGATTGTCAACCATGCAAATATACAGGGTTTACGAACTGAATTCTGAATACTGGCTTCTGAATACTGCGCGTGCAGAACCGACGAAGGAGGTTTTGCACGCGCCTCCCCAGAAACCCCGCTCCAAAAGCGGACCTCATCGAGCCTCTGACCACTAAGAAATTTTGAGTGTTTGACGCCCCGCGTGATTCGCCGTATCATGTCTGCCTCATTCGACACTCAGGAGACTCAGGTCAACCATGTTTTCATCGAAGAAAAAGAATCAGGGACACGAATCAACGGCGATTCAGGAAGAGCAATCCACCGATGCCGATGCGGCTGCCGTGACCAACGGGCAGGCGGCCGCAGCCGTTGCTGCGGATGAGCCGGCCGTGGAACCGGCGACCGCTCAGGAGTCAGCGCCGCCGCCTGATCCGCTGGTCGCTGAGCTGGCCGCCGTCAAGGACCGCTATGCGCGGCTGATGGCCGATTTTGACAATTTCAGGAAGCGCCAGGTGCGCGAGCGCGAGGAGGTCGTCAAGCGCGCCAACGAGGCGCTGATTCTCGAACTCCTCCACGCGATCGACCATCTCGACTTGGCGTTGACCGCCGCAGCCAACTCGACCGATCCCTTTGTCACGGGCGTGCGCATGGTTGCCGATCAGATTCACGCCGCTCTGGCCAAGTTTGATGCCAGGCCCGAGGACGCAGTCGGCCAGCCGTTCGATCCCGGACGGCATGAGGCTCTGAACGAAACGCCATCCGATGTGGTTCCGGCCGGACATGTCTCCATCCAGCTCCGCAAGGGTTGGAGTCTCGCGGGCCGGCTTCTCCGGCCCGCTCAAGTGATGATTTCTTCCGGACCGGCCAACCCGACGCCCGACTCGGCCGACGCGCCAGCCGCCGTCTGAACATCGCACAGAACCCTGCTTACCGGATAGTGAACCATGGCTGTAAAACGTGATTATTACGAGGTGCTGGGGATCGGCAAAACCGCTTCGGCCGACGAGATCAAGAAGGCCTATCGCAAGCTGGCCATGCAATACCACCCCGACCGCAACCCGAACAACAAAGAGGCCGAAGTCAAATTTCGCGAGGTTTCCGAGGCCTACGAAGTGCTGAGCGATGAGAAGAAACGCCGGCAGTTCGATCAGTACGGCCATGAGGGGATGAAGTCCACGTTCGGTCCGGGAGGCTTTGACTTCGGCCGCGACTTCACGCACATGTCGGACATTGAGGACATCCTCGGCAACCTGTTCGGCGGAGGTGGCGAGGGCACGTTCGGCAACATGTTTGGCGGCCGCGGCGGCCGGCGATCGCGCACCGAGGAGGAACGCGGCAATGACCTCCGTTTTGATATCGAGATTGATCTCGAGGAGTCGGCGTTCGGCTCCGAACGTGAGATCGACATCCCGGTGAATGACGGCTGCGACCTGTGTCACGGAACCGGCGCGGCCGCCGGGGCCAAGCGCGAAGCCTGCCGCCAGTGCGGCGGTCACGGCTTCGTCGTCGCCGGCGGCGGCTTCTTCCAGATCCGGCAACCCTGTCCCGTGTGCCACGGCGAAGGAACGATGATCCGCCAACCGTGCACGAAGTGCGGCGGTTCAGGCCGCATGAAGGCGCGCCGCAAGCTGACCCTGCGCATCCCGCGCGGCGTCGAGACCGGCTCGCGGCTCCGGCTTCCCGGCAAGGGAGAGGGGGGGCTTCGCGGCGGCGGCCCGGGCGACCTCTACGTCGTGCTTCACGTGCGCGACCACGCATTGTTTGACCGGCAGGGCGATGATCTCACCTGCACCGTGCCGGTCTCGCCGGCCGATGCCGCCCTCGGTGGCACGGTCAAAGTTCCGACGCCGGAAGGGTTCGCCGAAATCCGCCTCCCGCCCGGCACGCCCAACGGCAAGGTGTTCCGCCTCCGCGACAAGGGCATTCCCAGCGTCGAAGGGCGTGGCACCGGCGATCTCAATGTGCGCATCGTGATCGAGGTTCCGGTCCATCTCTCGTCCAAACAGCGCAAGCTGCTTGAGGAGTTCCGCGATTCCTGCGAGCCCTCCGTATTTCCAGAGGCCGAGCGGATGCGAAAGGCCTCCGAGACCTTCTTCGCCAACCGGGATGCGCTGCGTCAGAAGCGCTAGCTACAGCCAGCGGCTGCCGATGACGCACAGTCCGTAGAGTGCGGCGGTTTCGGCGCGCAGCACCAAGCCACCCAAGGCGACCGGAATCGCGCCAGCGGCGATCAGCCGGTCCAATTCGTCGGTTGTGAAATCGCCCTCAGGGCCGACGAACCAGCCGGCGTGGGCGGGCCGCTCGGGAAAAGCCTCCAACGCCTCGCGCAACAGCGGTGTGTTCGGGCGCAACGCCCCGATCAGCACCGGCGCGGATTCGGCGACGAGCGCCGTGCTGGCGTCGCAGGCCAGCGGCGCCTCGATCTGAGGCACCCATGCTGCGCCGCATTGCCGGGCCGCCTCGCGCGCGACCCGCTCCCACCGCAGCCGCTTATCGAGACCTTCCTGCGCGTCGAGCCGCACCACCGTCCGGGCGGAAAGCACCGGCACGATCCGAGACGCTCCGGTCTCGACCGCCTTTTCCACGGTCCAGTCCATTCGGTTTCCCTTGCTGATGCAGACGAAGAGCGTAATCGCGCAGGCGGGCTTCGGACGCGCCACGGCAACGCCCGCGGGTTCCAGCCCGACCTCGTTCCGGGCCACACGCGCCACGCGCAACGGGCGGATCAGCCCGGCACCGTCAAAGCCCTCGACCCCGTCGCCCGGCGTTACGCGCAGCACCCGGATCAGGTGGTGCGACTCGTCCCGATCCAGCACGCACCCGTCCGCCAGAAGCCGCGGGGTATCCATGAACTGTCGGAGCATGGCGGCGTCGCCTCCGTGGAAATAGCTGAAAGCCGAAAGCTGAAAACTAAAAGCGGAATCCTATCGTGGCAGCCCCGGCAACCCCAGGGCACCGGCCCCCCGGCCCTGCTGCGCGAGCTGCTGCACCAGTGGTCTCAGACTCGGTATCTCATAAGCCGCCTGCATCGCCTGTGATCGGCCGAGGTCCTGCGCGCGCTGCAAGGCACCGAGCGCGTTCCCCTCCATCTTTAACTTTTGGTAGGCCACAGCCAGCGTGATCCACACGCGCCACTCGCCCGGCTCCGCCTGCAGATAGCGTTTTACGGGTGCGATCATCTTCTCCGTGCGGCCGCAGATGTCGTAGGCCCGGGCAATGCGGATGTATCCCTCAAGCGGGAACTCCTTGGGGAGCGGTTGCACCATCAGACGATCGAGCACGCGTTCTGCGGCTTCGGCCTTCCGTCCCTCGGCAAGCTGGATGCCGACCTCCAGCATGACGTTCCAGGGCAGCCCGTCCAAACTTGCGAGATGCTCCAGCACCCGCGCCGACTGTTCGATATTGCCGAGCTCGCGGTAGCATTGGGCGATTTTCAGTGTCTTCTCCAGCGGCATCGATCCGCCTTGCTGAGCCTCGGTCAGCAGCAGGCGCAGCTCCCGCTCCGTCGTATCATAATGGGAGATCGTGCTGAAAAACGCATTGGCCGAGGCGTTGTTGGGATCGAGCCGAACCAACGTGCCGATCACGTCCAGCGCATCCGCCGTGCGCCCCTGCCGCAGCAGAACATCTTGCGCCAGTTTGAAGTTTGCCTCCGGGCTGGGCGGATAGAGGATGCGCGCCTCCTGAAGCGCGATCTCGGCCTCGCGTGTCCGGCCATGCGCCCCGTATAGTCCGCCGATCGATCCGCGCAACTTGGAGAACGATTTCTGGGCCACCACGTCGCGGCGGAACCGATCATCGCGGGTGAGACGGCGCCAATACCAGTCCCAGAAGTCCAGATCGGCGGTGACGACATCTGCGGACAGCGGCCCCGGCGCGTTGTTGAGCTTCATGATCAGACCGTGCGGCGTGAAGTACGGATACATCCACTGGATGGGATAGCTCTCCTCGACGTAGAACGCATGGCGGAAGTTGTTGTTGCGCCAGATCATCTCGCATAGGATGCCGTTGATCTCCATCACGCCCAGCGCGCCGCTCACCTGCACGCGGCCGTTCTCCACCACCAGCTCAGCATTGCGGGGCCGCTTGCCCGCGTTGACCTCATCCACATAGATTCTGAACGACTGCGCGCTGTCATCCGTCGTCGGCATCCAGATCTGATCGGCATACAGCGCGCGCATCGTGGCCATGTAGGTGTTGTCGGCCAGCGCGTTCTGGGTGATCAGGAAGACGTCGGGCCGCACCCGCGCCGAGTAGATCATGTAGGTTGGAACAAACCGCCCGGGATCGGTGCCGCCGAAGAAGACCGCGTTCGGCTCCATCGCGGGGGGAAAGAGCGGGTTGGGCAGCGGCTCTTCGGTCGCCTCCAGTTCCTCGGTGATCGCCGCCGCGCCGCGCAACTGGTAGTTGCCGAACTGCCAGCCATAGTCATTGGCGTTTTGCTCCGAGCCGCCGAATTCGAAGACCAGCCGATCATCGGTGTAATTGCGGTAAACCGGAATAGCCGCCAGCGCCAGCGTGACGGCTACCGCAGCCGCGAGAATCACCTGTGATAAGAACCGGCCGCCGGGATTCAGCGTCGGGGCGGAGAGGTTCGACGCACGGTTCCGCCCCAAGACGGAGGACAGCAGCGCGTCGAAGGCCGCCAGACCGAACACCAGGCCGTAACCGATCCAGATGGCGAACAGGCCGTGCGACGAGATGAACTTCACCTTCTGGATGAAGGCGTCCTGGAGATCCCCCTTCGGATTGGCCAGCACGATCAACAGCACGCTCATCATCAAAAACGCGGCCACGGTCGCAATGAGCCACTGCTGAGTCACTTCGCCCATCGCGCAACGCAACCCCCCCCGGCGGGCCAGGACGCGCCGTCCCCAGATCAACACAGCCACAACCGCAACAGCCAGTATTACATTCAGGCCGCTGCGAAGGCCAGCCAGCAGCGGGTTCGAGTCATTTCCGGACAACAGACTGATCTGGCCAAACCACAACCCGAGCAGCGTCAGGCCGCCGAGCACGCCCAAGGTTTGCTTCTCCGATCGGTTCCCCGAATGCACAATATTCGTCACCCGCTCATCCAACTGCGTGAGCATCAGGATAAGGCCGCCAGACGCCGCAATCAAGAGCACGCCGGCCAGCAACAGCTTGTCAAAGCGGGTGATGTCGAAGATCCGCTCGATCTGAGGAACACCCGCCAGAATCACAAACGGCAGGGAGCACACAAACAGTCCGATCGCCGCGTGCAGCACCTTCATCCCCGCCGCAAGCGCGCCCATGATGGATAGAATCAGCCCGGCAACGGCCACACCCCGCAGGATGGCGCCGAGCGGAAGGGTTACAGCCGTCAGCCCCGGCAGCTGCGAAAGGGTCACCATCTGCGGCGTCCATGCCTGCAGACTGATGAACCAGATCAGCGCTGCACCGGACAGCGCCGCCAGGCAGACGATCCACCCCCGTTTGCGTCCCCATGCCGGGCCGCGCATCTGCCAGGCCGCAAAAGGCAGAAATCCCAACGGCGCGAGCAGCAGCGTGAACTGCACCCGCAAGTCGGTGAAATACGACCCCAACTGCGGCAGAAGCTTGGCGGCCGACGGGACGATCTTCTCGTATTGGCCACGGGTAATTGCGTGCTTGAAACCCTCCCACGTGCGCGGATAACCCCAGTTCATCGGCGGGTTGCGCAGATCCGAGACGATCGGCATATAGACGTAAAACGAGACGCCCAATTGGGCAAAAAAGAGGGAAAGCGACACAAGCCTGCCGTGCGGCAACAGGAGCCAAGCCAGCGCCAGCACGCCGAAGTTCCACCACACCGGGACCTGGAACCACCATGTCGTCGGGTGGGTGAGCCCGAGCAACGCCCCCTTGCGAACGAGGACGAAGAGCGCCGTCTGAACCCCCAACACGGCCAGAGCGTAAAAGACCCCCTGAGGTATGGAAGACCCCAACAGGAACAAGAGGCCGCAGCCCCCCAGAAAAACCAGCGTCGGCAGGGTCCATGAAAATACCGGCTGCCCCGGCGCGGCCGGCAGCGGGCGCGCGGCGGGCACATTGGCAACCGTCAGAATCAGGACCAGCAGCAGACCGATGGCCACGGCCAGCGGCACGCTGACCCAGGGGTCAGACCATCGGTCGCGTTTGGCAAACCCGGCCAATGCCGAACCGGTCACCACGCCAATCGCCAAAATGCCGATCCACAAGTAACGCATCGGATCGAGGCGAGGCGCAAACTCCCCCGGCACGTTCAGGGGATGGGTGACCATGCCTGCGATCACGAGCAGCAACAGCCCCATCCCGAATAGCACGGCGGGCACGGCGTTCCGCCGGTTGCGCGCCCGCTCGTTTGCGGGTTCCCGCCGGCGCATCACCAGCGCCGCGGCAAACCCCGCCAGCACCACCGCCAGCCCCGCGATGATCAGCGCTCCAGAAGGCGCCACGACCTTCGCGCCGACAAAGGGTTCGAGCTTGGAAAACCCCGGCGTGGGCATCATCGCGCCGAGTTTCAGCACATGCGCCGTCAGCATCACCGGAAGGCCCACCATGAGGAAATCTCGGAACAGCGCCACATCGCGCAGGATGATCACGATCGCCAGCGGAACGGCGGCCAGAAGCAACACCTGATAGTTGGTCAATCCAAGACCGAAGACAAACGCCGTCAGCCACAAGACCGTGTCGGACGGACGTCGCATCCATCGATAGGTCAGGAGAAAAATCAGCATCAGAAAAAAGGCGTTGAGGGTGTACACCTCGACGATCGTCGATTGCGACCACATCACCGGGCTGAAGGCGAAGATCAGGCTCGCCGAGACGCCACCCGCCCAGCAGAACCACCCCTCGCGCCGCCCCGTGGCGGCATGGAGGTCCTGATGGGAATCCTTGAGAATGTCCGATGCGGAACGCGTGATCAGCATCGCCGTCAGCCCCGTTGCCAGCGCGCCGAAGAATGCCGAGGCCATCGCGATGCTCCACGCCGGGGTCGGCTGGCCGCGAAACGTCACCCACTCGAACGCGCGGGCGAAGACAAACGCGCACATCGTCCAGATCGGATACCCCGGCGGATGGGGCACGCCGAGATAATCGCCCGCCACGGCCAGTTCGCCCGAGTCCTCCAGCGTCACCGAAGGCCCCAGCGTGAAGAAGAAAACGGCAAAGGAGAGTATCGTCGCCGTCCAGAATGCTGCCCAGTCGATCCGGCGAAAAAATGAACCGCGTTTCAAAGACAGGTCGGAAGCATCGTCTTTCGTCATAAAAGTCCTCGGCTTGCGTAACCGCGTGCAGGGATAAACCAATCGATACTGTAACCGCATCCGCCCCGGACGGCAAGTCAAAGCTATCTTCTGTCCAGCACTTCTAATTTGGATCGCATCCGGCCAGTCGAAATCGAAATCGCTATCGGTATCGGGATCGAATTCCCCTCTTTCCCGTCGATCCCGATTTCGATTTGGATCCCGATATCGACGACCATAATTAGAATAGCTGATCTTCTGTCAGTGGGCGACGGTCACGGCGCGACCCGAAATCCGCAGCCGGCCGGAGGCGAGAAGCCGAAGGGCTTCGGGGTAGGCCTCGTGCTCGGCCGTCTGGATGCGGGCGTGCAACGTCGCCGCAGTGTCGCCCGGCTGCACCGGCACGGCGCGCTGGACGATGATCGGGCCGGTGTCGGTCCCCTCGTCCACAAAATGAACGGTGCATCCCGTGACGGTGACGCCGTGGGCCAGCGCTTGCTCCCAGGCCCTGAGGCCCGGAAAAGCGGGGAGCAGCGCGGGATGGATGTTCAACACGCGGCCGCCGAACGCCTGCAACAGGCCGCGCTTGACAATCCGCATGAAGCCCGCCAGAACGACCGTGTCGACGCCCTGCCCGCGCAACACCTCGATGCAGCGAGCCTCGGCGGCGCCTTCGAGCTTGGTCTTGTAGGGCGCGGGATCGATGTAATAGGACGGAATGCCGTGCCGCCGGCCCCGCTCCAAGATGCCCGCGTCCGGCACGTCGGCGATCACGCACACGACCCGGGCGTCAAGCGTTCCCGCCTTCACGGCGTCGAGGATCGCCTGCATGTTGCTTCCCGAGCCCGACCCCAGCACGCCGATTCTCATCAGTTTCGTTTCGCCATTCACGTCTACCATGATAGCACCTCGCCGCCCCCACCTTCCAAGGTTTTTTTGCAAGAGGCGTAATGGGTCACTTTCAGCTTTCCGTTTTCTGCTTTGAGAAGGGCGCAGCCAAGCACGGGGGAGGCGACGGCTTCGCCGATGTCTGGTATAAACGCCTTATAAATGGCCCCGCCAGCAACACGATTCACGTCAGCAGCCCGGTCGAACACAGTGCCAAAGTAAAACGCCATTCAGCGCTGATTGAGGATCTGACGGAGACGTGCGGCGGGAATGGCAAACCCGACGTTCTCCATTCTGGCTTTCATGGTAACAAGGCCAACGATCTCGCCGTGCTGGGACACCAACGGACCGCCGGAATTGCCGGGATTGATTGCCGCGCTGTGCTGCAACCATGATTGTCCTTCAATGACGCGCTGGTTGGAACTGATTATGCCTTCGGTAAGAGACTGATCCAGGACGCGTTCACCCATTCCGGGAGAACCAATGGCGAACACTTTCATTCCGGTGGAAGGTGCATCCTTGCTGATGGAAAGTCCCTTCTGTCCCGCTTGCGGCTTGTTGACCTTAAGAAGGGCGATATCGTTCTCATGCTCGACATAGACAATACTGGCGGTGCTTACGCCGGCCTTTTCAACCTTCCCGTTCTTGACCGCAAACAGGGTGACATCGATCGAACTGCTGGGGCCTTGGACTACATGTTGGTTGGTTAGAAGATACCCGTCGTCTGTAATGAAGACGCCTGATCCGTAGCCGGAATCGGTCTTAATGGAGGCGGTTCGCTGAGCCACAACCGCGAACAGTTCTTCCGCCGAAAGAGGCTTCTCGGTCTTCCAGTGTGGTGGCCAATTCAGTTTCAAAGATGCTGAATCGAGGATGTTGACGTCCGGCGGAGCGATCTCGACGCCGTCCCGGTAGGCAATGCCGTGTTTCTTCATCAACGGAGTAATCAGGTGAATCGTCATCTCATGGTCCTTGTCGACCAATAACCCTGTGGCCAGACAGTCAAGAGCTTCGGCCTCCCGACCCGTATTCAGGTAGGCCTCCCCCAGATAGTACAAGGACTCTGACGTGACTGTGCTCTGGCCGGCATCGGCGCGAACCGCTTCAATCAATAAGGGAATGCCTTCCGAGGCGTTATTGTTGGCGCACTGAACGTACCCCAAGGCACATGTGGCCGGCGGGAAGCCTGGCTTCTCCTTCAAGAATTAACCCTCAGTGTGCAATCGGTTAGCGATGGTTAGCGCTGATTACTAAAACTGCGTCTGCCCTGCGTCACGGGCGGCGCACCAGGCGCTTCTGGTCGGCGTGGTGCCGGATATCCAGCCCGTCCACGACGAAAATCGTGATCTCGGCGATGTTCGTGGCGTGATCGCCGATGCGTTCGAGATAGCGCGAGATCAGCAACAGGTCAAGAGCTCGCGAGATGGAAGACGGGTCTTGAGTCATGCAGACGCTCATCACCTCGGCCACTTTTTCCTTGAGGCTGTCCAGCCGGTCATCCCGCAAAAGAACTTCACGGGCCAGCTCCACGTTCTGATTCACGAAGGCGCGCAGGCTGTCGCGCACCATGCCTCGGGCGATCGCCGCCATATCGGGAATGATCTCGAATGGCTTGAGTTGCGGCATCTTCAGCAGGTGTTCGGCCTTCTGTACGATGTTCACCGCCTCGTCCGCGAGTCGCTCCAAGTCGGAGTTCGTTTTGACCGCGCCAATGATGAAGCGCAGGTCGCCGGCC
>Ga0194113_10001848_pt1 | contig 28964 bp, 26 predicted proteins | sample TA2MahC200mmetaG_FD_146193 | JGI IMG/M metagenome (GOLD analysis project Ga0194113, IMG submission 146193) | Freshwater microbial communities from Lake Tanganyika, Tanzania - TA2015017 Mahale Deep Cast 200m | ecosystem: Environmental > Aquatic > Freshwater > Lake | place: Tanzania: Lake... | reverse complement strand
CCGGTGTCAGTTGAACGCTCATCCATCTCCCTCCTCCAGTCCAGGGCCATATCAAAAGCCCCGCGCTCGACCAACACCTTTCTCTCTCAATTTCTGTCCAACCGGACCTGATACATCATACTGCGTAGGTCAAGGCAGACCAACCTTCTCTATCAAGGGCAGCTACATCCGCGCCATGGCTCAATAAGATGCGGGTAACGTCAAGGTGTCTTTTGTCGCAAGCCGCCATTAACGGCGTAACTCCCTCTCGGTCCTCGACGTTCACGTAGGCCCCCCGTTCCAGCAATAACCGCGCAGTGTCAGAATCGCCTCGCTCCGCGGCGTACAACAAGGCCGTCTTCCCTTGTCTGTCTTTCATATTGACCGCAGCGCCTATGCCCAAGAGTAGATCCCTCGTCTGTGAGTTCCCTTGTTTGATGGCCTCAACGAGGTCACGACCAAAGAATCTCCCCTTTATCCAATCCATGATGTCCACGATTTTAGTCTTGATCCAATCGATGGAACCCATAGTCCAGACCCTCAAAATACCCCGAAGAGCAATAGAAGAGTAGCACAATCCGTGTCGATCTTTGAATTCAAAAAAGTTCCCGAAGAAGACAGGAAGGACCTTCTTGGCCATAGGTCCGGCCGGAGCGTCACCACACATTATTTCATGGCTGAGATTGCGAAGCTAATCGCCTATTCCAACAGGGTATGTGGAGATGAAAGACACAAATCTGACACAATCGTGTTCCTGGAAAAAAGAACCCGTCAGGCCGGTTGATGCTAACCTGACGGGATTGTTGTCGTTTCCTTGGTGGAGCTGAGGGGGATCGAACCCCTGACCTCCTGAATGCCATTCAGGCGCTCTCCCAGCTGAGCTACAGCCCCAAGAATCACTCACCTTATACTTCCTGACCGCGGGGTGTCAACCTCTTCAGCCTAGCCCCCCAAGTTTAGCGTAAAGCCTAGGACCTCCTTGGGGTCTGAAATCCGGATCAGCTTGAGGGGCGGGTCGGAACGGATTTCTCCTTCTTTCACTAGCATCAAGACGTCTTCCAGATCCTGCTGGGTGATCTTCTTTTTCTCCTTGAGGTCTTCCAGTCCGTTAATGGGCCGCAATGAGAAGAACACATACACTTTGTCGCCGGCTCTCATGGGATCATACTGGATGCCTTTGGGGCCGGTCGGTATGAGGATTGCGTCATGCGGACGGACTATGCCGGGGTCCCGCATGAGTGTTTCTTTGGTTTTGGATTTGGTTCTGGAGCTCTTTGGCAGTAGAGCGGGATAGAGCATAGTCGTTTCTTTGGGCCCGTGTCGAAAGACGTACAGGTGTCCGTTCACATTGGTTTCGAAGCGCAGTTTATACTCATCGCCCTTTTTCATCTCCGCGGTGAAGGCCACGGGGTCGCCGAACTGCTTGTCACCTTTGCGTTTAAGCGCAAGCTGGCTGCTCACCCCAATGATAGGATAGGGGATAACGATCTTCTCTCCGGCCTTGATTTCCGTAGAAGGAGAGAGCTGGTTATAGGAAGCGAGTCCCGGCGCCAGCGTCGCGTCCCCCATGTTCTTTTCGGCTATGCTATCGATGGTGTCGCTCGCCTTCGCGGTGTACACGAACGTGTCGGGGTCGTTGCCGTCCTTTAGCGGCTTGGGCAATTGATCCCACGGGTATGACTTGAAGTGCTCACCCTTGAGGCTCAGAGGTGGTTTGGTTTCCTCGATGGGCGGCAGCGGTGGGGGCTCATCCTTTTTCTGGAAGACGGCGCACCCGATCATGGTCCCCACAGTGATGATCGCTATTGCCGCTAGGAGAAGTCGATTCATGAGGTCCTCCGGGATCGGCCTGAGGCCGCTGAGCATCATCTGGCGCCCGCAGGCGGTGCGGTTGCGGGCTGCTTCGAGGTATCGCCCTTGGGAGTGGGCTTTGGCTGCTGAGTATCCTGAGAACCCTTCCATCTCTTCGTCAAATCGGCCACCTGATCCTTAGCGCTTTGAGGCACATACTGCCACAATTTTTTCGTCACATCCTCCGTAGGTCTGGTGAATTTGGATTTGGTGACGATCGGCCAATCAGGAATCCCCACCAGAATGATCTGAACCACCACCGCCACCACGAGAAAGGCCGCAACCCCCCCCATAGCGGCGCCCAGAAGCCGATCAAGAATACCCAGCCGAGTAACGTCCACCAACGCGTCCAGCAACAAACGGATCAATACGAATAAGACCTGAACAAAAATAAATACGATCACCATCGATAGGATCATGGAAATATTGGGATCGAGTGAAGAAACCTTTCCTAGGTACGGTTCTACGATCCGGTAATAGCGCACCGCGGCAATGACGCCCACCACCAGACTGGCCAGCGCGGTGAAGGATCGCACGAACCCCTTCCACAACCCCAGGATGAGTCCGATGAGCAGCGTGATGAGAATGAAAGCGTCTACCAGGTTGTAATCTTGTATAAGTTCCATGTTTCAGCCCGCCTTCTCGGCTCAAGCCCGACTCGATAGGCCGGGTTGAATCGCGTTGTTGTGGTGGATTGCGAATCCTCTTTTCCACAGAGAAGAGTTACGAACCGGACCGAGGCGTTCAACCCGCGCCTGCCCGTGGAAGGAACGGATTCGCAGCCTCGTCCTGCCGCGCGACGCCAAACCAATGTCCTAACTTGGCCGTCAGCATGACTCCCGATGCGAGTCGGGGATTGTCGTCCAGTCTTTTCCGCACGTCCGGGAAAGCCACCGCAGCGACGAGTAAAAGGTCATCATCCAATGCCCTTCGGGCTGTCAACAATTCGTCCTCATCGCGAAAGAGGAGCGGCCCTATTCCGCCGAAACCCCATCGCCTCGGGAAGTCGGTTTCGATGGTGTCGTCCGCGTCGCAGTCCAGAATCACGCACCCCCCGCGGCCCTGCACGATCCGGCAAAGCTCCCTGTAGTGATCCCGCGCCAAAGGATCGATTAGCGCCGCCAACCCGCCCCCGGACGGGAAGCCCAAAGGGTTTTCACGGAGAAAGACGATCCTGATCCCCGCATCGAGCATCGCGCCTGCAACGTCTAGGTGAAACTTGCCCCAAAAGGCGAAAACCGCACGCACAAAATCCGTATGGTATGCAACCAGTTCCTTGGCGCGGTTCAGATCGAAGCTCATCCACAACGCGTCCCAAAGCCCAAAGCCTACAGTGCCTGCAACTATTATACGATTTCGGGCGTCGAGTCGCATCCGATTGTAGAAGCGACGCACCTCGTGCTCCGCGTCCCGATCCCGCATGCCGACTCTGTGCCGCCACTCCTGCTCGGATCGAAAACAGCCTCCCTGGTACTCAAGCTCCACAAGCTCTCCGGGACCCGAGGATACTTCGAAGACTCTGCCTACAGGGTCAACCACAACCCCCCATGCCTGTAACTCAAAGCCGTAAGGGTACAACACCGTTGAGACGTCATATCCGCGAGCCACGTCGGCTTCCATCTTTAACATAGCGGAATGATACAAGAAGTCTTTCCACCCCCCGCCGCGATTCACGCGACCGGGAGAACGTTTCATGACCAAGCCCGTGAAGAGCCGCCGATAGGACCGAGCATCGGGAAATGAGAGAGACGCGGGCCTGGAACCGGCGCCCACCGGCGAAATGGTGGGAGGGCGAATGGAGGCGCCCAAGAGTCTTTGCATCACGCGCACAGGCCACACCCTTGAATGGGCTGAAGCGATTCCCCACGGCGCCCTTTCTAGTATGTATCGCTATATTTGTCAATAAAAATCAACATGTTTTCTTAATAATGTAAAGTAACGTGGCCGCCACGGGTCTCCCCATCCGCGGCTCAACGCGGCCGTCGTCGGTTGACAGCGGCCATTCGGGGGGTGGTATTCTTCTTCAGGATGCGGTCCTCAGGGCTTCGGATGGGAGAGACCGCGCCCTTCGGCATGAGGAGTGGGGAGATGACACGAAACGACGGTCGCAGGACGGACGAACTGAGGCAATGGCGCATCCTCCGAGGGGTCCTTGAACACGCGGAAGGATCTGCGCTCATCGAGGCGGGCAAGACGAAAGTCCTTTGCGCGGCGAGCGTGGAAAAGACGGTGCCGTTATTTCTCAAAGATAAAGGCCAGGGATGGGTGACGGGGGAGTACGCCATGCTTCCCCGTTCCACCCACACTCGTTCTCCGCGAGAGCGCAACAGGATTGGCGGTCGCACTTTGGAAATTCAGCGCATGATCGGTCGATCGCTCAGATCCGTCATCGACCTTGCAGCGCTGGGTGAGCGCACGATCACGGTGGATTGCGATGTGATCCAGGCGGATGGCGGGACGCGCGTCGCGTCCGTTACGGCAGGCTGGGTGGCGCTCCACGATGCGTGTCAGACCTTGTGCGAACGAGGAGAGATCTCCGCCGATCCCCTCCATGATTCGGTGGCGGCCGTCAGCGTGGGGGTGGTGGAGAAGGAGCTCTATCTGGATCTGGATTACGCTGAGGATTCGGCGGCCGAAGTGGATATGAACGTGGTCTTTACCGGCGCAGGACGTCTCGTGGAAGTCCAGGCCACCGCGGAAGGGGCGCCGTTCTCACTCAACAGGATGAACGAGCTGATCCGCCTCGCGTATCGCAAAGGCATAGTCGCCATCCGGGAGATCCAGCTAACGGCCGCGCACAGCGGCGCCGGAGCATTTCCCGGGGCTCATCTATGAGGACCGGCTAAGCGCGGTCACCGGCTTTCCATGCCTTGCTTGACTTGCGAGTTCGTCGCGGTCCCATCAAGGCTTTTTCCCGAGGGTTGGGCTTCGATGAGAGATATTTTTTCTTGGATTTCTTCCTTGCGCCTCTCGTCAGTGAGAAGGCTGAGAGCCTTGCGATAATCCCGCAGCGACTCCTTGGTCTTGCCCAGCGAAATCAGCGCAAGGGCTCTGTTTTCATAGAATGTGGGATTGGACGGGTCGATCTCTATGGCCCGCGAATAGTCCGCCAGGCCTTTCGTCAAATCTTTTTTTTCGTGATATAGCAGCCCTCGATTGTTGTGCGCGACAGCATCGCGCGGGTTGAGCTGCAGCGCCCGGTGGTAATCTTCAAGGGCCTTTTCGTAGTCGTGGGAGCGGTAGAATGAATCGCCTCTGATGCGGTGCAGCTCTGCGTTCTGGGTATCCTTCTCCAGCGCGCTCGAGAAATCTTTAATCGCCTTGTCGTACTTGCCGGCCTTGTGGTAGGTGAGACCTCTATCTCGCAGCGCTCCGACCAATGTGGGGTCCATCGCTATGGCATCGTCCCACATGTCCAGCGCCTGTTTCTCTTTGCCTTCCCGGTACCGTTGCAGACCCTGCGCATGAAGCTGGGCTGCGATCTTCACGCGGAGCGCCTTGGCCTTAGTCTCGACCTGCGCTGCCTCAGGAAAGCCTTTGCTCAGCTCCAGGGATTTGCTGTAAGAGCGTAATGCCTCATGGAGATCACCCTGTCGTTCCTGGACCTCTCCCATGGTCAGGTATGCGCGAGCATTCTTCTTGTTGATTCCCACAGCTTTCTTGAGTTCTTTGAGGGCCGAATCATAATCCCCTTTTTCCGCATAAACCGCGCCCAACTGCACGTAAATCGTCGATTCACGCCCTTTGCCCTTGGCCGCAAGATTGAGGTCTTGGATCGCGCCGTCCAGGTCTCCCTTTCGAAATCGGGCGGTCCCCCTGTTGGCAAGCGCCGGAGTGTAGTCGGGCCTGACTTCCAGCGCGCGGTTGTAGTCTTCTATAGCCTTGTCGTAGAGGCCCTTTCTTTTCAGGGCCACACCACGGTTGTTATACGCCAAGTGGTCTCGGGGATCCAATTGAAGCGCCTTGGTGAACAGCTCGATAGCCGCATCCAAATCGTCCCTTCTCAGAGCGTCAATACCCTGGTTATAGGGAGCGACAGGGTCTTGAGCCCCAGGCAGATGGGGCGGGGCGCCGATCAATAACAGCAGAAACAGGACAAAAGCCTTTCTCATGTGATTACGCCATCCTCTAGCGAAATCTTTACGTCTCCCGTTGCGTAAGACAGGTTGGTTGTCGGCTTATCAGTGTCCGGACCAATGTTGGAAGTTGGCGCAGACACGCTGTAAAGGATATCAAAAATAACCCTGCGATGTCAACCCGTTAATGATGCCGTTAGAACAGTCGTAACCGATTCATCTATAACACCAGGACATCAATTATTTTACTTGACACACCAAATAACCCATGTTAAAGCCCCCCGTCAACGAAGCCCGGCAACGGGCCAATTTTGTGGGCCTTCGTTTGAGTCTACGCCCTCAAGTCTTTCATGAAGGATCAGAACCAAAAGGAGGATTAGGTATGGTCACCAGAGTTATCGGCCTGCTCGTAGCGCTTGCTCTCATCCTCGGAACCGCATGGGCTCCTGAAGCCGTCTCATGCGCCGCGTGTCAAGGTGCGCCTCAGCCAGCGTATTGCCCTCCGCCGGCTCCGTGCCCACCTCCCGCGTGCGGGCCGTCACCCTTATTCGGCGCAGGCTCTCTCTGCGGCGGCCTCCTGGGCGCCTGCACCAGCGTTTGCGGGCTCGTGCTCAGCATTCCGTCCCTGGTGACCGCGGGACTTCTCGCGCCTCCGCCTCCGCCCCCAATCGCTCCGTTTCCTTCCTGCGGACCCCCGGTCTGCGGTCCCATGCCTGCGGTATGTCCACCTCCGCGACCTGTGATGAAGTGTAAACCCCTGCCGCCGCGCGCGTGTCCGCCTCCAGGATGTTATGCGCCGGCATATGCCCCGGCATGTCCGCCTCCCGCCCTCTGCGATGGAGCCCCCGTGGCCCCGCTCATGGGTCCTATCCCCGGGGTGGCGACTTATGCCGCGCAGGTTCTCGAAATGCCCTTCAGGCTTGTTTCCGGCGGTCTTTCGCCTCTTCCGCCACCTCCTTTGGCCCCCATAGCCGCGGGCGGTCCTGAAGAGCGGAAACCCACGTTTGCTTGCTACTGGTAGGGCCACAGAAATGAAGTTTGTTTACGGTGCGCCTCAGAGCAAAGGCGCGCAGACCACGCTGACCCGCTAAAGGGACAAGGCGGACATCCGAAGATCCGGCCGAAGAACCTCTGCGCCTGGCGGCAGGATTAAAGGGATATGGCTGAAAGGCCGCCCGGCGACGCCGGAAGGGGGGCGGTTGGGACCCCCTCCATAATCGTCAACCCCAATCCTCCTATTACTAGGGGACGATCACCGTCCCCTTTTTTCTTCGGAGAGCGGACCAAGCGCCTGAACAGAAGAAAATGCGCGGGGAGCGCCTCAGATCCGTCCGCTCCTGCCCAAGCGCAAAGAGCACCAGGAACAAGCCGTGCAGCTCAGGACGGATGGTGAATATCGCCGCGACTTTATCGTTTTCTCAATGCCTCTTTGGTTTCTTCTTTGAGTCGTCGCTTCCGATCTTTAGCTTGTTGCCGCGCCTGAAACTCTTCCCTCGCTCTGTCCAAGCGCTCCTGTTTCTCCAGCTCTTCCCGCTCTCGTTGCTTTCTCAGGGCCGCATCCCGTAGTCTGGCCTCATAGTCTTTCATGCGCTTTTCATCGATAATGAAGTTCTCGATCCGGCTCCAATCCTCGCTGCCGCCGCCGCATTGGCTAAAGTGTTTCCGGACAAAGGCGCCCGGGACCAGATTCATGAGCATTCCGCAGTGGCGACACCGGCCCGAGTCCGTCTCCGTTTCCGGACGAATTTCGAGGAGACCTTCCGCGATCAGCTCATCTTCCCGGCATTCACGGCTGACCCACAGGTCTTTTCCCCGGATATAACCCCACGCGGGATGAGCCCGCCAGATGAACTCCAGGAAGCGATCGGGCCGATCTCGACGATAGGAGCGTGACGCTTGGTGAACCCAAAAGATCTGTTGTTTTTCCACGGATGACCCTCTCCTCGAATCAGCGTATCCTCGCTCAGGGTAGGCATGGATTTGGCGACTCTTGGATATTCCAAGCTTACAGCTAGATCCATGTGATCGTCAACGCCGGCTCGTCAGTCCGGGCGCCTTTAGGGCTTCCTCGGCCGCGGGCGGCGCTTGACAGCCCGGTCGCGCATTGAATAGAGTCGAGTGGGCCTGTTTCTCATTCGCCAACGAAGGTGGACGGGCCGCTGCGAGGTCAGGAGGTCAGGTGATGGATGAATACCCGGAAACACAGGGCTTGCCCGCGATCCTGATCACGGCTGTGGGGAGCCTCCCTCACGAGGACGCCGGGGACGCTGTGGACTTGATCGTCGCAAGTCTCTCCCGCGCGCCGCACACGCCTCAGCTCTCCCGCGCGAATCTCCTGGAGCAGATGTGGATTCAATTCAGCGAAGGTCTACCCAGGTTCCGAGTGAACCTGGACGAGAAGAGCTATTACTTCGACACCTCGGGAGACGCATCCTCTGAATTGGAGCGATTCTACAGCGCATATCTGGATGTGAGCGGTGGAGGGTCCACGGAGCCGTTTGCCATAGGGCCGGAATACGGGGGCGGGATACACACCTTCTTGCGAAGGCTTCAGCAACAGGGAACTAAGAGGCCTTTTGTCAAGGTCCAGGTCACCGGTCCGCTCAGCTTCGGCCTCACCGTTACCGATGAGAACGGGAAGCCCATTTTTTACCATCCATTTTTTCGTGATGTGGTCGTCCAGTCTACAGGACTGAAAGCCGCCTGGCTCGTGGACAAGTTCAAACCCTTTGCTGAAGAAGTGATTGTCTTTTTCGATGAGCCGAGCTTAAGCGCCTACGGGTCTTCCGCGTTCCTTGGGGTGTCGCGTGACGACGTGATTCAGTCGCTCAACGAGGCTTTCGCGCTCACGTTGGATCGGGGGGGTATCCCTGGGGTTCACTGTTGCGGAAACACGGACTGGAGCATCCTGACGGAGACGGCGACACGCATCATCAATTTTGACGCTGTGGATTATATGCGGACCATGTCACTCTACGGGCCGCAACTGGGCCGATTCCTTGCCAACGGGGGCGTGCTCGCATGGGGCGCGGTCCCCAATGACAGCCGCATAAGAGGGGAGAGCCTCGAGGAGATTCGGCGGCGAATGCGCGAAGGGATGGAACTCCTGGTCAAATCGGGTGTCGATCGGACCCTCTTGGAGAAACGCGTCATCGTGACGCCCGCGTGCGGCTGCTCAGGCATGACTGTGGCGGAAGCGGAGATGACATACGGCCTGCTGAGGGAACTGGAGGAGGAGGGGGTCGGCCTCTGGCGAGAAGTATGATATCGGACCGAGCGGAGCGGCAGGTTTGGCCGGCTGAATCCTCGTTTTGTCCGAGGGGGCTTTCTTATCAACGGATCGGCATTATTGTATAGGATGCGCCGGAGAGCGAACAGTGAGAAGCGGACCCGGACGACGGGGTGAAAGGACACACATATGGGATTGACGTTGGCCGTGGCGGGAAAAGGAGGGGTCGGCAAGACCTCGGTGAGCGCGCTCATGATAAAGGCGCTGATCGATTCCGGGAGAGGGCCCCTGCTGGCAATCGATGCGGATTCGAACTCGAATTTGCACGAAGTCCTTGGAGTCAGGGAGCCGAGGAGCGTGGGTTGTGTCCGGGAAGATGTCCGAAAGATGGGGGACGATATACCGGGAGGCATGACCAAGGACCGTTTCATGGAATATCAGATCCAGGCGTGCCTGGAAGAGACCAAGGATCTGGACCTCCTTTCCATGGGCCGGCCCGAGGGTCCAGGATGCTATTGCATGGCAAACAATATCCTCCGAGAGATCATCTCCAAGGTCACGTCAAACTACTCGCACGTGGTCGTTGACAACGAAGCCGGCATGGAACATCTGTCCCGTAGGACAGAAGAAGAAGTGGACCACCTGTTCATCGTGTCCGATCCCGCTCCACGCAGCCTTCGAACCATCGCGCGTATCCTGGAGTTGCTTGAGGAGCTGAAAGGGCGGATTCACCACACGCACCTTATCATCACGAGAGTCGAGGGGTCGCCCGAGGACCTGCCTGAAAACGTGAAGAAGGAGATCGCCCGACTCCCGTTTTCGCCGGAAGCCTATGTGCCGTACGACGAGAAGTTGGTGGAACTGGACCTGAGGGGTGATCCGCTTGTCAGGATTTCGCCCGACTCCTCCGCGTACCAGGCAGTCAAAGAGCTACTGAGAAATGTGGGGATACTGAACGAGACGGCGAACACGCAATCAGCGCATTGACACCAGGCTGTGGCGCGAGCGGGCCGTACGAGACGGGCGCCTCCGCAACGAACTTGACAAATAGAAATGCGCTTCCAATTTTGAGACAGGAATGGGACGAGCAGCGATCCCACAATATTCGGGGGAGGTAATTGCTATGAGGAAGGCTGAATTGATCGATCGAATCGTCAAAGGAGCGGGTCTGTCGAGAAAAAAAGCGGCCTTGGCCTTGGATGCTCTCCTGGTTGCGGTCCGCGGCTCCTTGGCCGGGAATGAGGCTCTCCGTATCCCCGGGCTTGGAACCTTCAAGGTGGCTCAACGCAAGGCTCGGAAGGGTATTAACCCGCGAACCGGCCGGACGATGTCGATTCCGGCTGCACGTGTGCCGAAGTTTGTTGCTGCGAAGACGCTGAAAGAGTCCGTATCCGACGGAAAAGGCGTGTCGCGGCCTGAGGCCGATCACAGCTCGGGCCCCGCGTGCGATGACATCAGTGACCCAATTCGGAGGGCGATGTGCAAAGTATGCGGCATCCCTGTTCTTAGCGGATTGCCCTTTTGCAGCGAGCATCAACCTCCTGTGCCGTAACGGACGCGGGGGTAGGCGCCGGGGCACGGCGCTGAATGCGCCGAATGGCTTTGATTCCGCATGATTACCATCGACGGCGCCCAATATTCGGGAAGCGGCACTATTCTGCGCTATGCGCTGGCGTTGGCCACGCTCCTCCGCGAGCCGTTGACGGTAAAGAATATCAGGGCAAGACGCCCGAAACCCGGCTTGCGACCTCAACATCTGGCTGCGACCCTGGCCTGCGCGCGGATATCCCATGGCAGAGTGGAGGGCGCCGAGGTCGGTTCCACAGAAATACGTTACGAACCGGGCGCCACAGTCCTGCCCGGGGAATACCCCTTTGATGTGGGCTCCGCAGGCTCCACCACGCTGCTGGCGTTTTCCCTGTGCATTCCGGCTATGTTCGCGGATCGCCCTACGAAATTCCTGCTCACCGGCGGCCTGTTCCAAGATTTCGCGCCCAGTTCGTTTCATATGCGGCGCTGCCTGCTTCCGCTCCTGGAGAGGATGGGCCTCAAGATCCTGATGACCGTGATACGGCCGGGCTACGCGCCTCGAGGCCAAGGGCAAGTTGAGGTGACGGTTCACCCGATTCGGTCGGCGCTGAAACCTCTAACCCTCGTGGAGCAGGGAAGGGTAACCGAAGTCCGGGGAATATCCCTCGCGTCTCATTTGATTGACCAAAAGGTGAGCGCGCGCATGGCGGCCGCGTGCAGATCCACGCTGGAGCGGAGGGGCCTTTCCGTCACCATTGAAACCCTCGATGATTTCACCGCGGTCCAGAAAGGGGCTGCGCTCTGCATTTGGGCCGAATCGGACACCGGCGCGGTCCTGGGTTCGGACATGGCGGGCGCGACAAGGCGGCCGTCAGAGAAGATAGCCAGGTCTGTCGCAATCCGTTTCCTGGAAGACATAGACTCAGGCGCGACGGTCGATCGCCATTTGGCGGATCAGCTCATCATTTTCGGCGCCCTGGCGCGCGGCGCAACGACGTACACCATCCCGCACGTGACGGAGCACGTGGAATCCAATCTGTGGCTTGTCGGAGAAATCTTAGGCGCCCGCGCAGAGATTGCCCGTAATGTTTTGACCATTCACGGGGTCGGACTGGAGCCATTCGCACTCCCCTAACAGCGGCGCGAAAATCCATGGGCCTTTGGAGAAGTCCGCGGACGCTCCGGGGGAGGGAAATGAATTGAAAGACCCCTAATCGTGTTTTCGGGAATAATTCGCCTAGGACGTGGACTCAGAAACCCTCTTGCCCAGACCCTTGGAACGTAAGAGCTGCAGTCGTTTCTTTACGGCCTCCTTGTTCCGACCCTTAAGGATTGCCGCAATCGCTCGGTTACTCGCGGGCAGAGTAAGCACTACAAGATCCTCCCTCAGAGTCCATGCCTTGGTGGAGGAGTTCCTCTTGAGATTAAGCAGTAATTTCAACTCTTTGGGAGTGAACTGTTTGAGAAGGGCATAACTCTCCTTGATTCTTTCGACCCGGGCCTTGGACCCGCTCTCGGCAGCCGGTGGCGCCGCGATGCGCGGCGCAGGGCGGGCCTCGCTCTTGGGCCGCGGCGCGGGGCGAGACTTGGGCTTTGGTTTTGGTTTTGGCTTCGCTCTCGGCTTCGGTCGAGCTTTTCCCGAGGAGGACTTGGGAACAGCCTTTCCCCGCTTGGTGGTCCTTGATTTCTTCTCAGCCACAATGCCCCCTCTCGTGACTGCCCGAATTTCGGAGATGTGCCAAAGATGCGTGGCGACCGGTAAACACTTGACCTCGATATGACGGAGAACTCAGGGTCAGGGCTTCCAGGAAGCGCGATGGCGCCGAGATCTCACATGCCTTCGCGTGCCTGAGTGGTTCGGCGGTTAAGATTGGGAGAAACAATTGAGGATTCACCCAAAAGAGCAATCGGTTCTCACAACCGTGCAGGGGCGCGAAATACCCGGTTATCACCACCAGGACGGTCCGAGAATCCGAAAGGATACGGCGCGTCCCCGGGCCGCTCCATCCGAGGCCGAAACCGCGGCGCCCCGGTTGGCTCGCCGCATGGCATCCGCTTGCGGTAAATTCCCTTTGTCGGTTTCCGGTCGTTTCTGCCTTACCCTCTGAGAAGCCTGCGCCGGGTCCGACGGTCGGCCTGCCTGCGGCGACAGATGCTGTCGGCTTCTCGCAGGCAAGGTTGATCCGCTCCCGTCCGAATGGGTGACGGAATACTCACCCGGCTGCGAAGTTGACCGCCCCTCTCCGGACGAGGACTGGGAACCTTCTTGTCCATACATATTATACGACGGGGCCATACCGCGGAAGTAACTCGGACCTTCCTCCCAGAAGGTAGGACCGCATCAGCCGCCTTCAGCCCGGCACAGTCCCACGGTGAGGAGGCTCAAGAAACAGACCCCGACGCACAAGCGTCTCAAGAAAGGCATTTCACCCTCGGAATTGCATATGCTTTCCTGCACGAAACAAATATTTTAATACACAGCCGGCCGTTTGTCATTCTTTTTTCCCGGCCTGCCTGCGGCGCTATTCGCTCTCCCCGCGGATACGAAAGAACTTCCTCTTGCCCACTTGCAGGAGCCGCTCCTGTGAACCGAGAGTAATCTCCACCGTCGGATCGCTGATTCGGGCTCCGTCGAGTCTGACACCGCCCTGCGTGATCAGTCGCCGGGCCTCCCCTTTTGACACACCCGCGCTTGACGCGATGATGTCGCAGGCCGGCAGAGCGCCCTGCGCGAAAGTGCGCAGAGGGATTTCGTCGGGGGTCTCTTTCCTCTGCACGACCCGCTCAAAATGCTCTTCGCCCTGTTTTGCGTCGCCTGGACTATGATACTCGGCAACGATACTCCGCGCGAGCGCTTTCTTGATCTGCATGGGATGGAGAGGATCCGCCGAATCCAGGTGCTCGTCGATCCGCTGCAAGGCCTGGGAATATTGATCGACCCGTTGTTGGTCTACGCTGGTCAACAGGGTAAAGTACTTCACGACCAGGTCATCCTTGATGGACATGATCTTCCCGAACATTTCTTCCGGACTGTCATCCACCCCTACATAATTTCCTTCTGTCTTGCTCATCTTCTTGGCGCCGTCCAGGCCCTCGATCAGGGGGGTCATGATGACTATCTGCGGAGGTTGCCCGTACTGGATCTGGATGTCACGGCCGGCCAGGAGGTTGAACTTTTGGTCGGTGCCGCCCAACTCCACGTCACACTCAAGCGCCACGGAGTCGTAGCCCTGCATCAACGGGTAGAGGAATTCCGTGATCGAGATGGGGTTGCCCTCCCGATAGCGCTTCTCAAAGTCGTTGCGCTCCAGCATGCGAGCCACGGTGGACCGATACGCGAGACCGAGACAATCCTCGAAGGACATTTCATCAAACCATTCACCGTTGTGCCTGATTTCGGTCTTCTCTTCGTCGAGGATCCTAAAGACCTGATCTTTAAAGGTCTTGGCATACTCCATTACCTGATCTTTGGTCAGTCGCACTCGCCCTTCGCTGCGCTCGGTGGGGTCGCCAACCCGCGCGGTGAAGCTGCCGATGAGAAAGATCGCGGTGTGTCCAATATCCTGAAAATGCTTGAGTTTTCTGATCGTCACCATGTGGCCCAGATGAATGTCCGACGCGGTGGGGTCCACACCCAACTTGATCCGGAGGGGTCTTCCCGTCTTGATGCTCCCAAGAATACGATCTCGCATCTCGTTCTCGTGGATGATTTCCTCCACGCCACGCATAATGTGTTTCATTTGGGTTTGCACGTCTGGAAATGCCATTGCTCTTATCCCGGCCTTTCGTCCCGCAACGATTCGGAGATGGGCCTTTCCCCGCCTTCCTCGATTTGCCGCTTACCCTACCGTATCTCCTTACGAGCAACGGGAAGAAAGGGGCGCCTGATATCCTGATTCGACGGCGGCGGCAGGGAAGGGTTGCCGACAGACCCAATATCGCGCGCGTCCCCATAGATCTCGGCGCTTACAGCGCGCTCGATATCCGGCTCCGATGAATAGCACACAATTCCATAGCAAAGTCAAGGACAACGCCGCGTTCCCAAAAAAAACCCCCAAACATCGTTGGAGGGTGATGATGGGGATACACTGGACCAAAAAAGAGTATGTGTCTCAGTCGGCCTAGCTCGACCTTCAATCGACCGGGGACCCGAAATTCTCGCGACCGGAGCGTTCTCTTGGTCGCCGGGGCTATGCAAAGACCGTTTTCAGCATAACCGCAGCGGGTCGGCCTGTCCGTTTCTCAAGTCCGTATACAAGGCGCGCCCCCGTTCCTCCCGTCGACCGATCCTCTACCTCAAAATCCACGCCCTGAATATCAGGGAGCGCGCTTGTAAGGGGAGTTCTACAGAAGCTGGAAATCGAAACTGACGGAAGCCCCCACGGTAAAGGTCTCTTTGCGAAAACCATAGCTGTATGTGTGAGGATTTGACGGGCCACCTCGTCCGCCGGCGAACCCTAACCCGATACCAACATTATTGATATTCGTCGTTATCTCCGTGGTTCTCGCCCGAATTGCGTCCCACTTCAGAAAGGCGCCCAACAGACCGTCTCGGAGGAACCTCCTACTGTAGTTACAATAGAGTTCCACGAAGTAGCCCTTATCGAAAGCGAGCGTATTTTCTGAGCCGGTCATCAACGAGCCCAAGGCCGCGCCAAGGTCGCTGGCGTCACCGACACCCTCCTGGAAATTGCCGAGAACCAAGGGAAATCCCAATGCCCCGACCGTAAGATTGCCGCCTGCGGAGGGATAGGCTATTTCCACTCCCAAATAGGGCAGATAGGCGTTTACCTCGAATCTATGCACACCGTCTCTCCGCATAATAAACCCACCTGTGACGGTCTGATAACGGTAGAAATCAGCTTCCACGAAGTCCCATCGGAATCCGCCCAAGGCCCGGCAAATTTCTCCAAGTTGCCAGTAAGCCGCCACGTCCCAGTAGTACGACTTGGCTTGAACACTCGGGTACACGATGCCAAACTCGGTATTCTGTCGGCCTGTGGTCGTATGGGGCAGGAGTATCGCTCCGCTACCTCGTATTCCCGACTTGTCGTTTATGGCTAAGGCGCCCATCAGGCTAAACCAGGCGCCACCCAGATCGCCTTCCCACAACCGCTCTACGGTAGCCTCAGCGCCTGTATCCGGGACATCCAAGGCGTCGATAACCAACCCCTTGTGCTTACCGCTAAAACCACCATAAAAAATTGGAGCGTACAAGGCGAGCGCGCCGTGTCGCGCTATTACGGGTGAGTCCTGGGCTGAGATTAGGGAGGGAACAAGACCGAGAGCCAAGCACACGCACGCGACAACAACCGATCTTTTCATTTTACCATCCCCCTGAAAGCCGCCAGAGCGCAATTGCTTGCGCACACCTGGCAACGCAATAGTTTCGACCTGTCTTAGGAATAACAACGGTACTTCGAACACTACATCACAAGCGGTTCCTGGTCAAGCGAAAACTAAATTCTAGTGTAATTGTTCAGTTGGACTAGGGAGAAAGTAACAGGCAAGAGACCGCGGCCCGTCATTCCGACCAGAAGCCTGCCCCGGGCTTGAACCGAAGCCGGAATCCCGTCTTGGGCGCCACACACGGAATCGGCGGGCGCGACCCTTCGGATCGACAGCCTTCCCCGTGCCCGCAACAGTGAGACGCCGGGGAAAAAGCAATGTGAGGATACGCTGGGGCCAAACGCGTGAATCCGGATTTCACTTGATCGAAACCCGGATTCACGTAAAGGAAAATGCTCGCCTGTTGAAACTATTATAGTCTCTCGGGCGCGGGAAACCAAGAGATTCGTATTGTGGGGATTTGAAACGGCTCTTTGTGATTCGGATTTTGAAAAAAAAAGCCCGTTGATCGCAACGGGCTGAAGGAAGGATTAGGTTTGGTTTGTCGCAAGACAGAAACAACCACATTATAAATATGTTGTCAAGTATTTTTGAAGTTAATTATCAAATTTTATCAAATTATTTCTCGATCTATTTTTTATCATGCTGATATGTAAAATTATTCCATAATTTTCGGCCATCCGGCCGCGGCCCCACATCGGGCAAAAAACCCCTCACGTCCTACAGGGAAATCCGCGATACGGGCCCATGAACGGCGCCATTGTCTCTCCTTATTGAGGGGGCCGAACGCCCTCTTTGCGCTCATGCGCCTTATGCGAACTTCCATGGCCAACCGGCGACAACGAATCATGAGAGCGCTCGGCTTCGGCCGCGGCTCCGGGATTTAGCTTCGGAGATCGGCGACAAGAGCGCATCGTTGCGCAATGATTTGGCCGGGAGGCTCATCTCCCGTCCAAGCCACCCTATAGGTCAACCCGGCCAGGGCCGCTTCACGCCGGGCCCTTTCATAGCATCCGCAAGATTTGACGACCACGCTTCGGGATATTGCCCGTAGAGCTCATAGGTTCTGTCATGTTTCTGGGAGGTCTATTTGAGGGAAGAGATTTGTTGACGGCCTTGAGGCGTTTTCTTGAGGGCTTTCTGCTGCACGGGGATGAGAATCTTTTCGCCGGGTTTGAGCTTTCGCTTCAAGTTCACATCGGGGTTGAGGGTGGCCACTTGGTCCTTGTTAACTCCGTAGCGCCGAAGGATGCGGGCGAGGTTTTCTCCTCTATGGACCACATGGACGAGGTTCGTGTCGGCGGCATCGCTCGGCGCCGAGCGGAGCGCAGCGATGAGAGCGGCCTTCTTGCCCGGCGGCACCCTTACGGGGTATTCCGATCCGTTATTTGGAGTGATGCCTCTAATCAGCGCGGGATTGCGTGAGCAAAGCTCATCCGGTTCCACAGCGCAGAGCTGCGCCAGGCCGGTGAGCGAGTAATTCCCTTCGACCGGGACAACTTCATAGTTTGCGCGGTACGGTTCACCATTCAGAGGTTTGAAGCCGAATTTCTCAGGGGAGTTCGCGATTTGCGCGATGGCTTGGAACTTCGGCCAGAATTCCTTTGTTTCTCTCCTCAGGTATCGGCTGGTGGAGATCTCTTCGTACTCGTCGGCGTCCTCCTTGCATAGAACCTTGTTCAGCTTGTTTTCCCCCGAATTATAAGCGCTCAGAGCCAGGCGCCAGCACCCAAACATGCCGTACAGATCCTTCAGGTACAACATGGCCGCGCGGGTGGACTTTACCGGATCTAGTCGCTCGTCTACCCATGAATCCACCCGCAGTCCGTAGCTCCTGGCGGTCGCGGGCATGAATTGCCACATACCCAGGGCGTTTGCCGGGGAGCGAGCTTCGGGATTCGCTCCGGATTCAAGCATGAACAGATATGCGATTTCCACGGGAAGTCCGTGCTCTCTCGCCACCGACTTGACCATGGGGAGGTGTTCGTCAGCGCGGGCCAGGTATTTCTTCATAGTCTCACGAGACTCATACGCGTACTGGCGAATAAAGCGACGGACCCGAGGGGCGTTTTCTTCCATAGGTATGGATGGATATTTGTTCAGCTTTGGAGTTGCTGCGGGAGCTTTTGAAGAACCGCCGCTCAATGTGGAAGCCAAGGAGCCGGACAAGGGCGTCTTTTCGGCCATGGGCTGCTTGACGAGCGCCGAATTTGACCCGCACCCCGTCACCAGGACCGCGAACGCGAGCAGGGACAGACACAACCGTGACGTGACCCTGCCGGACCAGAGACCCTCGGCGGTTTTGGTAGGCGCCAAGACCGGCTTCACTGACCCATCTCCATCCCGTAAATGAAAAAAACTAAAAAATACCGCATCATGGCAGTGCATATCATACCATACTTCAAGATCCTGTCAACGCGAAAGCGCATTGCAGGAAGCCCTAAGCTGTCCGAATTCAATTTCCCGCCTTGGGGGGCTGATTCATGGAAGGAGTGTGATGGTTATGGCTTGCGGGGCGATTTCCAGAGCGCCACCGGAGGCCGCCAGGGCGGCGCTCGCCAGCCGCAGGCCCGGTGGCTGTGCGCTTTCTGAGGGGACGCGGTCCTGGGGGCTCTGACCCGTGCTCCAATTCAGGCTAATCACCAACTTCCCGTCAGCTTCCACCGCGCTTAGCATGACTCTTCCCGCGTACGGAAGGCCGGATTCGCGGCGTTGCTCGGCCATAGCTTGAACCGTTTCTCTCGCGTGGGCAAGGGCATGGACCACCACGTCTTCCGCTATTTCACTATGAGCTTCTGATAAGGGGGGAAACTGCCCTTGGGGCTCTTTAATCAGGTCTAACCCACGCGCGGTGAACTGCTGGCGCATCTTATCGCAAACTTTGTCGATCACTTCGTGCAAATGAACAGGGGCTTCACATGAATCCTTCTCTCTATCAAAGGCTCTGAACTCGTGAATGAGGTCGCCGGCGCGCTTGACTTGCGACGCGATTAACTCCAGGCGCTCGCAAATGGCCTTTTTTTCATCTTCAGGAGCAGGCAATTTCGCGAGCCGCAACTGGAGAACCTGAGCCGCGATCATAATAGCGTTCAGAGGCTGAACAGCCTCATGCGCAAAGCTCCCCACGACTTCTCTCAGCGTGCAGAGCCTCAGGAGCTCTCTATCTGATATCAGCGCATCCTTCTGCATGGATAGCTCCACGGAAAGGAAAGCCGGTCATGTATCGCTATTCTCGAAAGTCTCATCTGACTGAAATTGTACGACCGCAGAAGCCGACGGCGGCACGCGGCAGTCAAGAGCATGGCGCTTTCAGCAAACTACCCGACCATTCCGGCATTCACCTTTCAGGGGAAAAACAAGGACGAGGGCTTCCTTCGCGACTATTTCTCAGAAACGCTACAGCCCGCAGGTATAGTCGAGCGTGATCGGCGCCATGGGCCTCTCAGGGGGATGGCGGTCAGCGGGCGTATTCGACGGCTCTTGCTTCACGGATCACGACAATCTTTATCTGTCCCGGATAGGAGAGCTCTTTTTCGATCTTCTTGCGGATCTCGGTAGCCAGGAGCGCGAGCCCTTCGTCGCCGATGTTGGAATTTTCAACGATAATGCGCACTTCTCTTCCGGCCTGAATAGCGAACGACTTACCCACCTCTTTGAAGGAATCGGCGATCCTTTCCAAGTCTTCCAATCGCTTCACATAGTTCTCGAGCATTTCTCTGCGCGCGCCCGGCCGGGCCGCGGAAAGAGTGTCCGCCGCTTGCACGAGAACGGCCAGAGTGCTTGTTGGTTCCTCGTCACCGTGATGAGCCGCGATCGCGTTTACGATGAGAGGAGTTTCCCCGTAGCGGCGCGCGATTTCCGCCCCGATAATTGCATGGGCGCCTTCTACTTCATGATCGACAGCCTTACCGATATCGTGGAGCAGCCCGGCTCTCTTGGCCTTCTTCTGGTTGAGCCCCAATTCTGCTGCCATGATGCCCGCGAGGAAGGCTACCTCGATGGAGTGCTGATACACGTTTTGGGCAAAGGAGGTCCGGTATTTGAGCTTGCCCACAAGTTTGATGAGCTCGGGATTGATCCCGTGCACGCCCACGTCAAAACTCGCCTGCTGGCCGGCCTCCTGGATGGCCTCCTCGATCTCCTGGCTAACCTTCTTGACCACCTCTTCTATGCGCGCGGGGTGGATCCGACCGTCAGATATGAGGCGTTCCAGTGATATGCGGGCTACTTCCCTGCGGACGGGATTGTATCCGGAAAGTATCACTGCTTCGGGTGTGTCATCGATAATGAGATCTATTCCGGTGGCCGCCTCCATTGCGCGAATATTGCGACCCTCTCGCCCTATAATTCGGCCCTTCATCTCTTCGTTCGGCAAGGGCACCACCGAGACGGTGCGCTCGGCTACAAAATCCGCGGCATAACGGTTAATGGCCGCGCCTATGATTTCCTTGGCTTTCTTATCGGCCTGAGCCTTTGTCTCTTCTTCGATGAGTCGGATAATCCGGCCGCTGTCCAGCCGGGCCTCTTCCTCGGCTCTCTTGAGGATCATCTCTTTGGCTTCGCTCATGGAGAGGCCGGCCATTTGTTCGAGTTTTTGCGACTGCTTTGCGATGAGCTGGTCCGCTTCTCTTTCTTTTTCTTTTGCTCTGGCGTGGGCGCCTTCTATCTCTTTTTCTCGCTTAACCAGAGCAGCTTCCTTTCCTTCGATCTGGCCGGCCTTTCTCTCCAGGTTTTCTTCTTTCTTGAGCAGTCGCGCTTCCCGCGCGGCCAGTTCGCCGCGTCGGTCCTTGATTTCGTTTTCGAGTTCCGTTCTGGATTGGAAGAGCTTATCTTTGGCCTGGAGCAAGGCCTCCTTCTTTATTGTCTCAGCCTCTTTGTTCGCCGTCTTGAGGATCTCTTCGGCGTCCGATTTGGCTGTTTGCATCCGGCTCTTGTCGAGTATTCGGGCAGCGGCGTATCCGGCCGCGATCCCCACCAAGCACACGACAAGGGCGGGAATCAAATAGGTGATCGATTCCACGACCCTCCTCCGTCCTGAGGTTATTTCAGAAGCGATGCTGGGCGGGAAGAGACCTCTAGGGAAGCAAACGCTGGGAAAAATCAACTGATAGGGACACGGTGTCCTCGAGCATGGCGCCCAGGTGAAGTCTACCTACATATATGCCGCATGATCCCCCGAACTTCGATCCAGAGGCTTCTTTCCACATCCCGGTATCCTTGAAAACCGATTCTAGTCTCCTCGCGGTTTGGAGGAATCCCCCGCAGTCGGCCGTGGCGACAGTACTTTTGAACCTGGTTTCCCAGGTGGGACCCGTAAGTGCTGTTTCAGGCTTCCTGCTGCAAGGCAGGCTTGCTCACCACAGCCGGTTATGGATCCCCGCTCTCGCGTGTTGGCTCAAAAAATACCTGTCACTCACGCACCGCGCAGGGGGTCTAGCCTCCGTTCACTATTTCCCATCAATCTCTTTGAGAAGCTCAGCCGCCTCTTCCTCGGTCCCCTCAACCTGCGCATCCTGACCGCTCCGACACTGGAAGAGTTCATCAGAGACATTGAGCAGTGTCAATATAACCAGGTCCAGCGTGGACACCACTCGCGCGCGGCGTTCGATCTCCTCCGCCTTTTCGTTGATGAATTCCGTCAGCTTCTCAACGTACTTTCGATTACCATGTCCTTTCACAGTGTAGTCTCGGCCAAACAAGCGTATTCTCACCGCTTCGGCCGACTCGACCCGCTTCGCATCGATCTGCGGCGCCTGATCAACTCCTTCCGATGTCAGGTGATCGCCTCCAGCTTATCGAGTATCCTGTCGAGCCGAACCTTGGCCGACTTGTGGTCCCGTTGAAGTCTCTTGAGTGTGCGGTCAAGCTCGCCGATCCGCTTATCTCGCGTTTCAAGCTCTCGCGAGAACCGTTCCTGCTCTTTCTTTGCAAGGTCGTTTTGCTCGATCAGCTGGGTGATTTTTGCTTCCAGCAGAGCGAGCTTATCTGAGTCCATAGGAAGGCTCCTGAATGATTTTAAGAATTAATTTAATTATATTTTGTTAGGTGAATGTGTCAAGGAATAAGTTGAAGACCTGGTATCCATTGATTTATGCGGGGGCAATCGCCTCAACTGTGTCATTGCGCGCACAGCGCGCCGCGGGACTCGCAATGACAAGCTCGGACGAAGCCTCCCCTGCCGAATTTTCAAAAGCTCATGGGTTTTGCCGGCGATTCCGGGAAGTTCCAAGACGGGCTCCCGCCCGGCCTCATCAGGTGAGTCTGCCTTTGTATAGGCGGATACCTTCCAACGTAAGCTTTTGGATCTTTCTGAGAAAGGTGTTACGGCTCATTCCGAGCATCCGAGCCGCTTGAGCCTTATTGCCGCGACTGCGCTCCAGAGCCTTGCTTATGAGCCGCTTCTCAACTTCTCCGATGATCAAGGGGTGAATGTCCCGGATGTTGTTGTCCGCAAGGTACTCCACGAGCACGTCGATCGAATTGCCGATACTGTTCTTCAGCAAAGTGTGAACCTTTCCGGGCGATTCGCGCGGCTCTTCTCGACCCTTTGTCACACCCTGCATGTCACCCTTCTCAGTTGTCATGCGATCACGTCCGCGGGGAAGAACTCTCTGACCGATTCCATGACCATGTCAGGTTCTTCAAGTCGCAGGACGGCCTTTCGGAATCGGGCCGCGGTGGGAAGCCCTTTGGAATACCAGACGAGGTGCTTGCGCATCCTGCGAACCGCTGTGGCGCGGTCGATCCAATGCAGCTCATCCTCATAATGATCGCAAATAAGCTCCCGAAGCGAGAACTGATTCGGTCTAGCCGTATCCGTGCCGGAAAGGGCACGCATCACCTTCCCCGGGACCCAGGGCCTCCCCAAGGCGCCTCGTCCGATCATGACACCGTCGCACCCCGAACGCTGAATCATGGCGATCGCGTCCGCTTCGCTGAACACACCGCCGTTTCCCAGAACGGGGATCCGCACTTTCGCCTTCACCTCCGCCAGGAGACTCAGTGACACCGGTCCCGAATGTCCCTTTGACCGCGCCCGAGAATGCACCACCACCGCATCCGCGCCTTCAGCCTCAATCACCCTGGCCAGGTCAGGCGCGTTGAGGTTTGCTTCGTCCCAGCCGGCCCGGATCTTCACCGTGACCGGAATCGTCACCGCGCGCCGAACCGCGGCCACAATCTTTGCGGCCAGCCGCGTATTCTTCATCAGCGCGGCGCCTGCCCCGTCACGGACCACCTTCTTCACGGGGCATCCCATGTTGATGTCCACGGCGAACGCGCCTCGATTCTGCACCGCGCGGGCGGCCTCGCCCATCACCGAGGGTTCCTTACCGTAGAGTTGAAAGATTGTGGGAACGGTGTGCCCGGTCAACTCCATGGTCCGGAAGGCGTAGCCCTCCGCAATTCCCCGCGCGCTGATCATCTCGGTCCATAGCGCCGATACGCCAAACCGTTGCACCATCCGCCTGAAGGGAGGATCAGTGACTCCGGCCATCGGCGCCAAGACCACTTTCCCACTGAGTTCAAACGTCCCGATCCTCATCAGCCGTCTTGGGACCCTGACCCTTCCTCAACTGGTATATCTTCTGCTTGGCTCTGCTTACCGCAAGGGATCGCGGAGGCACGTCACGGGTGATCGTGCTGCCCGCGCCGATCAGACTCCCTTCCCCGATCTCCACTGGAGCAACGAATTGCACGTCAGATCCAATGAAACACTCGTCATGAATAATTGTCCGGTGTTTCTTCCGCCCGTCGTAATTGCACGTGATCGTCCCACAACCGATATTCACGTTCTTGCCGATCGTCGAGTCCCCCAGGTACGTCAAATGGGATGCTTTGGCGCCGTCTCCCACCACACTCTTCTTCACCTCTACGAAATTCCCGATGCGCGCGTTCTTCCCGATCTGGGCCTCCGGCCTTAAATGGGCCATGGGTCCGATAGAGGCGCCGTCCCGGATCACGGCGGAGGTGAGCCGGGAACCAAGCAGGATGTTCACCCGATCGCCCACAGCACAGTCCCGGATGATCACACCAGGCTCGATCACGCACTCCCTCCCGATCCGCGTAGCGCCCGCAAGGGTCACGCACGGGTGTATCACCGTATCCGGTCCCACCTGAACCCCTTGATCTATATACACGGCGCTCGGATCGAGCAAAGTGACTCCCGAGAGCATCAACTCCATGCGCACGCGGTCCCAGACGATTCGGGAAACCGCGGCCAGGTCAGCTCTCGTGTTCACTCCCGCGACCTGCTCGGAATCGCGAAGCACGAAGCCCGCAACCGGAATGCGCTCGCGAACGGCTTCCGCCACTATGTCGGTGAGATAGTACTCGCCTTGAGCATTCTCGGGTCTCACCTGTTCCAGGAGCGAGAAGAGCAGAGCGGAATCCACCAGGTATATGCCGGTGTTTATTTCATTGATTGCTCGTATCTTGTCGTCGGCGTCTCTCTCTTCCACGATTCGGACAACCGCGGCCGCCTCATCCCGCACAATGCGTCCATAGCCCCGGGGATCGCGCACGATCGTGGTCATCACCGTCAGACGGCTCGATCGCTCCCTGTGAAAACGGTGGAAGTTGTCCAACGTAGCAGGCTCTATCAGAGGCGTATCTCCGCACAGGATCAGAACATCTCCGTGGAAATTCTTCAGGAGGGGCGCGACAAAACCTACCGCGTGCCCGGTTCCCAGTTGAGGCTCCTGCACAACGAACTCGACGCCCGGGACTTGCAGCGCCTGCTTGACCAGGTCGGCCTGGTGACCCACCACCAGAATAACCTTTTCAGCAGCGGCCGCCAGCACCGACTCCAGCACATAGGCGATCATCGGTCTTCCGGCAACCGCGTGCAGGACCTTACAAAGGTCGGACTTCATGCGAGTGCCTTTGCCCGCTGCGAGTATGACGGCTGAGTAGTTCTTCATGGAAACCTTTGCTGGCATTGAAAAAATGCACCGGGCAACCATATCCGGCGATCAATAGCCTTGTCAAGGGTGATCTCCGGCCGCGAGTATGCCTTGAGCACTCATGAGAAAATCCCCCCATGCTCCGTAGGCGTTCAAATAAGGAATTGATCCCTGTGATAACAAGTGCTTATCACCCTCCTCCTACCCCCTCCCATGAAGGGAGGGGAAGTGTGGAAACCCTCTCCCCTGGCGGGAGAGGGCAGGGTGAGGGGAACTATCCAGCGCCAGAGGCGGCCCTATTTTGACGCCTGTGAGACACAGGGGGATTTGCCCGGCGATAGGTAGTACGTCTAAGCAACGGACCGACTCTGTCGCGCTGCGTAACTGAACGGGTATGGTAGCAATTACAGATCGATACGGTCCACAGGACCGTCCGGGAAAGAGACCTCGATTCCCGGCCCTCCTCCGTCTTCATCCACACATGCTGCTTGGACCCCTGATGTCGGACTTCCTGAAAACGGCAGCAGGAGCCATATGAAAACAAGGGGGAGCCGACCGTGAAGGCTGTACATAACCGTGGTAGCCGGCAAATCCGTGCCATACTTCGACACCCACCCGCGCGGCGGATCGGTGGCGCCGGTGAAGACCTGGATTTCCAGCATGGTTGTATCGAGCACGGGGATTAGCTCAAACCGCGGTCCCCGCTCGTCAACACACCTGGCCGTATATGTTTTCAGGTCCATTTCTACCCGCCCGGGAGCGAACTGCCAGCACGCAGTCACCTCGTGCTCTCCTTCCCCATCCACAGTATCCCAGACGACCCAATACTCGTCTCGTGCGAAGATGACTTTTCTCGTGAAGGAGACTTCACCATCGAGCCTTTTCCACGGGCCTCTGAATACTCCGGTGACAGTTAGGGCTTCTTCGGAAGCCGACCATGAGAAATCTCGACCGGGAGGCTCGATTCGTTTCTGAAAGCTCAGCTTTGCATAATTCGGCCCTTTTCCATCCACGAGTATGGTGTTGTGGGCCGCGGCCGAGCGATAGTAATCGGTCAAGCGGCCCGGAGCGTACGTGGCTATTCCAGGGTCCACCAGCCTGGGAATGCCCAATGCAGTCACATCCAGCGACAATGCGTCCTCGTGGAAATGAGCCGCGCCCGGGGGGCCTGCCCTGAAAACCAAGTGGTGCGCATCCTGTTCGTATCCCGACCGCATCACCGCGATGCCCGCGTGTGGAAAAGTTCGGAACCGCTCGACAGGAGCCGTGCCTTCCCGGCCTTTGCTACCGATCCATGCATAGTCAGCCCGTTGAAAGACTTCTGCGGCTTTTGTCATCAGGCCCGTGTAATCGCCCGCGATGCCGCCGGAATCGTTCAGGGAAGGCCAAGTGAAGTCAGGGCGGCAGATCGCGGCCAGATAATCGAAAGATCGCTCCAGCGGCTTGGAAAAAAGGTCGGGAAAAGAAATGCCTCGTAATGACGCCGCCTCTCGCACCTCAAGAAGCGCGCCGACGCAAATCGCATGGTACATGGGCGATATCTCGAAGTGCACGCCGTCGGCGAAAAATTGTTTCTCGCACGCGGCGGCCAGTCGGGTTATGCCTTCTTGCACCCAGATTTCCGCATCGGAGTACGCGGGGAAGCAGATCCCCGCCAGGGCTAATGCGGATGATTCCACAATGAGCCAATTGTTCGGGTGACCTTGGTGATCCATGAGGCTCCGAGCATGCTCCCATATGGAGCAGAGCATGTTCAGCTTGGTTTCTCGCCTGAATGCGCTCTTTGGCCAAGCTATTCCCACTACCCAGAGCCACTCCCGGAGCCGCCACGCGGCGGAAAGCGTTTCCCAGGAGGGGCCCGCGCCGCCGTTGGAATCAACCGGAACAGGATTAGCCTGGATCCAACTTGATATGTAACGGTCCAGCGCATGCGCGTAGCGCTCGTCTTCTCGTTCGTACAGCCCCTGGACCAGTTCTCGCAGGAAGTGATGGCGATTGAGAAAGTGGGTCCATTCCAGGGCGCCGAGAGGGCTGAAATCCCACAGAACAGGATCGGTGAGCCTCTGACCCATCACACGGCCTTGGATGATCCGGTCCGCGCCTTCCGCGGGATAGGGATGGGGGGGCTGAATCCAAAGGGCCGAATTGGTCGAGAGATAGGGCTCGAACCTACGTATGCGGTTTCCATCGCCGTCAATGCGTGCGATCACCTGATCCACAGGCCAGCGCAGTGTCTCCGCAAGCCCTTCAATTGAAAGTCTCGGGCCCTGAGGGGTTTCGCGGCCGACTCCCTCGACCGTGCCAATGGCTACCGTCACCGGCTCATGGAGGGTCTCGGTCTTTTCCCATCCAAAGGAAAGCTCAATATTCCGCACATCAGTCCAATGCCCTGCTGCGCCATATGTTCCAAAGCCTTCTTTGGGGAAGTGCACCGTCACCGACGGGCCGGGGCGCGCCTCAGCTCGTTCGCCCGATAACGAAACGTCCGGAATGCCGTCCCCTCGAGATTCGGAACCGAGAACGAGCTTCATCCCGACCAGCAGGGGCCGGGAACCGAGGTTGCGCAGGGTGACAGAAAGCCCATTGAATGCCGACAGGTCCGTCTCGTGAAGTTTGAGGTTCAGCCGGAGTGGCCCAGGAGCGCGAAAGATGATCCAGTCGTCGGCCCGGGTTGCCCCGTCGAGCGCGGCAAGCGTATCCCTTGAAACGACTGTTTTGACGCGCCGTACGCGATCTCTCCGGAAAAGATGATCGGCCAGTCCGGGATCCCACATGGGGGCGGATCTATCGTGAGAGGCCCAGGTAGGCCAAACCTATAAAGCTCGTGCAGGGCAGCCACATCAGGAACCCCCAAAAAGTCGACTTGCGCCTCGCGCGAGCTATGCCCGTGCATATGAACAGGTAAGCGATCGCCGGAACCAGGAAAACGAGCAAACTCAATACAGAGACCAGGACGCCCTCCGTGGGATCGACGGATGCGAGCACGGGGGAAGCCACCAGGAGGGCTGGAAGCAGAAACAGCAGCAGCCACCAGATCGGCTTCCTGGCTATATTCAGCATAAGGATGAATTGCGCAATGGGAACGAATGCCAGCCACGCGAGGCCGGTCCCGGCCTTCTTCGCCATCAGAAAGATCATGGTTGCGGTGAAAATATAGATCAGCACAGGTATGAGAGCGGCAAGCGCTCCCAGGGCGCTCATTACGCCCATTGCGGTCATGAGCGGCCCCAATGCCTCCGGTGGTATGGATACTCCCCCCGGGCCGGTGATATCCAGGCCCGGAGGCAGTCCGGGGATTGCGGGAGCGCCCTTGGGCGGCGCGGGCGGAGTTGGCGGTTTGGCCGCCGGCGGCTTGCCGGGCGGCTGTTGGGCCACTCGCTCCGGAGCGGGCTTGGGGGGTGGCGGCGGGGCCTTCTTGAGCTCTTCGATCTTCGCCTTCACCTGATTTGCGTCGGTCGCGTTCGGACTGAGTTTCAGGTACTCCTCATAGTGCTTTACCGCGTTCTGGGGATTACGCAGGTCCTCGGAGACGAGCGCCGCATTGAAGTGCGCTTCAGGGAAATTCTTTTCGTGTTTAATGGCTTCGTTGTAGTCCCGCGCGGCAAGGGCGAATTTCTTCTGTTTTCTGTACACCTCTCCCCTGTTGTTGTAGGCGTCTGCGTAATTGGGGCTGATGCGAACGGCTTCATTGAAATCCGCAAGCGCTTTGTCTTGATCGCCCAGGTCGTCGTATGCCATGCCGCGCCAGTTATGCGCTTCCGCTGCCTTGGGGGTCTTCTTTTCGATCGCCTCCGTGTACAGTTCAATGGCTTTCCTGAGATTACCGGTCTTGTGATACTCCAACCCTTCGTTGAGCGCGGACATCACCTGCGAGCATGTTGAGTCCGCAAGCGCCAGGCAGAGCAGACAAACGAGAGCGATCATGCCGAGCGAGCAGCGGCTGAGCCAATCGAAGGGAGCCGGCCTCCGCCCGTCTCGAATGACGGCGGAAGGAACCGTGATTGATGCAGCCGATCTGAATGAAAAAAGCCGAAGTGACTGAACAAG
>Ga0194113_10001846_pt1 | contig 28967 bp, 28 predicted proteins | sample TA2MahC200mmetaG_FD_146193 | JGI IMG/M metagenome (GOLD analysis project Ga0194113, IMG submission 146193) | Freshwater microbial communities from Lake Tanganyika, Tanzania - TA2015017 Mahale Deep Cast 200m | ecosystem: Environmental > Aquatic > Freshwater > Lake | place: Tanzania: Lake... | reverse complement strand
TTAGTATATGGAATAACTAAAGGAGACAGCTCCGGCTACAATAAGAGTTGATGGTGTCGGTGAGCACCAAATCTAAAGTAGGAGGAGCTATCTCAGATGAAGAATACTGCAGCCATGAAACGAAAGCAAGTGCCGGAGGGATACTTGGTCATAGGAGTCGACCCACATAAGAAGAGGCATGCCGTGGTCGCTATCACTCAGGATTTCACCACCCAGGCCAAGTTCAAGTTCGACAACACCGGGGAAGGACTGGAGATGATGTTAGATCGAGCCAGAACAGAGATGGTCAAATCGTGTTGCCGGGGCGTGATATTCGCCATCGAGACAGGAGGCCACTACTGGCGAAACATAGCGTATTATCTTGATGAGCGAGGCATCCCCTTTCGCTTCATCAACCAGTATACCTTGAAGCGGAGGCGGGAGGGGAAGGATCTCAATCGCAGGAAGAATGACTATCGAGACAGTGAAGTAGCAGCGCAACTCCTGTGTACCGGGGAGTTTGTTGAGAGCGTCATCCCGCAAGGTGTCTATGCAGAGCTTCGGACCTCTCACAATGCCTATCAGCGGCTGGTCAAGGAAAGAACCAGGATAACCAACCTGTTGAAAGGGCTGCTGGATGCGCTCTTCCCCGAGTTCACTCAGGTCTTCAAAGATCCCTGTGGTCTGACGGCCCTGAGTGTACTTTGCACATGTCCAATCCCCAGGGTGATAGCCAGCATGACAGAGGATGAGTTCATAGCTACGATCGAGGCCCGCCACAAAGGGCGACGTCTGATGCGGAAGAAACTGAGGGCACTCCACTACTCAGCGCAAACGTCAATCGGGATCCATGCCGGTGCCCGGTCGGTGTCTTCTGAAATCGCGTTCCTGGTCGATAAGCTTGAGCTGATCAAAGGGCATATCCGTATCACGGAGATGACACTGATCAGGCTGGTGGATGAGACAGAAGAAGGGAAATACCTGCTCTCAATAAGGGGGCTAAACTATGTTGCTGTGGCCGGGTTACTGGCTGAACTAGGCTCTTTCAACTTATACCGGAGCGCCAAGCAGATGATAAAGATGGCAGGAAGTAATCCCACTGAATCGGAATCAGCTGGCAAGAAGAGAGCAAAGACACCGATGAGCAAGCAAGGCCGCCCGTTACTGAGATATTGTGCCTGGACGGCGGTCATCCCCATGCTGCGATTGAATGGGGATTTCCGTGCCTGGGCTAATCAGAGACGAGAAAGGCCGGCCCATGCCAACCCTCTCAATGGAAGGGAAGTAGTTGGAGCAGCACTCAACAAGCTGCTGCGACTGGCCTTTGCCCTGGTTAGGAATCAGACCTATTACCGGGATGCAAAACCGGCACTGATACCGGTTGCAGCATAAGATATGGAGGTGATGTCATTGCATCAGGTGGGCAGGGAGACGCCGCGCCGAGTTTTGGGAGCTCATTTGAGCCAACCCGTGTGCACAACATGGTGCCCCTGCCCTCCTGGCCGAACCCGTATGAGGTATGATGGGACTCCGCCAAGCGGATGAACCCGTACCTAAGTGCTAAGTTGGGAGCCAGGAAAAAAGAGGCTGGGGTCTGCCCACCGATGTGAAGATATGACAGGAGTGATATTGCCGGAGCCCTTGACTAGAAAGATATAGTATGTTGTTGAACGAAGCGCCAGATTCTGCTTTCGTTGGTGGGATGAGTGAGAGGCGCATACGTGGGGACTGATTTGTCTGATCCGAGTCAGCGATAGACAGCCTCGTCGATCGTACAGCGGAAGAACTCACCCTCTGGCTCGAAGCGATCGGTCCCGAAATACCAACCAACCCGCAGCTTCGATGGGATAGTGAAGCCACCGAAGGTACGTTCCTCTTCAACCGTTGCGCCAAACGGCAATGCGCGGTACCCGTGGCCATCGGGGTTGCCCCATCGAAGCATTGACTGGCTACAGATTCGGCCTTGCTCGTCGAGAGACAGATCAGAGTGTGCGTGATGCTTTAGGAGCCTGACTTCAGCTCCCGCATGCATGACGTCCCCCTGGCTCCAGCCAACATCAGGACCGACCAGCACCGAGGGAAGCCACACTGCCTCGATTGCCATCCGCTCTGCAGCCGACCGAGAAACATCAGGCCCCGACGCTGTCAGAATTGGCACAATGCTCAGCAACTTCCAGCGCATGACACCTTCGCCGTCGATCCAACGATCGAACCCTGTGACCGGCAGGCCCTTGATCCTCACCCTTGCACGCCACACGAAACCCCGGTCCCAGCGAATCACTTGGTCGGCGTTGAAGAGATGCCAATTGGCCTTGAGGCGAATCGCTCCATGCATCTGCAGCCGCACCGCCGATGCTATAGGCGTCCCCGGCGCGATCGCGTGCTCGAGGTACCGCCGAGCTGTCAGTGGAACCATACCTATCTGCTCACGACGGAACGGCACTCCTGGTTCTGCCGGAGCATTCCAGAGTTGATCGAAGGCTCTGTGCCTGCTCATGCGTGTACCTCAACTGGCTCCATTCTACGTAAATACATCTTTGAAAGCAATAGAGCGACTTGAATCTCGATTGGTGGAGTGAATAACCCCCCAGCAAGCTGGGAGGCATCCAGCGGAGATTTCTATGAACATCCGTCAGCATGTGCAAGGATAATCTGGCGCACCACACAATCCGTCATTTCGCTCAGCCAAGGTGGAGAGCAATAGCCTGGGGATCCGACTCTGTGCCATGAACCTCAGGTCCCTGAAGTTGTGCCGCATAGCCTAACGCTAGCGACCCTAATCTAATAGGTGGTATCATTACCGGGGGCTGGTCAAACAGATAAGATCGCCAGATAGGGCAACGTATCAAGAAAACGCTAGTTGGAGGAGAAGAATTGACGAGTTCATTATTTTCGCTAGAGGGTAAGACGGCCATTGTGACTGGAGCTAGCCGATGGACGGGGAAGGTCATCGCCCTGGAGATGGCCAAAGCCGGCGTTAACCTAGTGATCTGTGCTCGAACCCCCAAGCCCTTGGAGGCGACAGCAGCAGAGATCCGTAGCCTCGGCAGACGGTGCATCGCCGTACCTACGGATGTGGGAGACTCCAAACAGGTAGATAATCTGGTCAAGAAGGCCGTGGAGGAGTACGGACGGATCGACATTCTGGTCAGCAACGCCGGAACGGATATGAGCCGTGGCGTTCCCACACTGGAGCTCAAAGAGGAAGACTGGGACTCCGACGTGCGGTTGAATCTGAAGGGCCATTTCTTGTGCAGCAAGGCAGTGGCCCCGATTATGATCAAGCAGGGAGGAGGCAATATCGTTGCCATTGCGTCGACCGCAGGACTTCGTGTCAGCCCTGACAGTGCTGGCTATGGGGCTGCCAAGGCCGGGCTGATGCATCTGGTGATGAAACTGGCAGTGGAGTGGGCAGAGTACAAGATTCGTGTAAACGCTGTGGCTCCAGGATTCATTGCCATCCCCATTTTCCCCGGTTACCTGGATCGCATGCCCGACCTGAAGGCGATCTATGAGAGAATCCCTCTTCCAGGTGGAGTGAAGATGGAGCACATTGCCGCAGCCGTGATGTATCTTGCTTCTGACGCCGCCGGTTCCACCACAGGGGTCACGATCCCCCTGGATGGAGGCATGATCACCAAGCTCTGAGGAGCGAGGAGCGTTGCCTCGTCTATGTCTGTTTGATCCGGGGCGGTCAGCCAACACTTCATGAGACAAGGCTGAGGATTGGGTGCCAGTATCCAATCCCGCCGGGTGCTGGCAATGGACTCGGTGTGTTGCATTGATAGGCTGTCTTCGCGGTTAGATAAGGCGACAACAGGTTCAACCGGTAATAGAATTGGCTTGTCTTGTGCCATCTTTTGGCCTTAAGGAGGCGGCATGAATAAGAAGGCATCGTCGAAGGTTAAGCTAGGCAAACTCTCACACATAGGCGTTGTGGTGAGAGACATAGACAAAGCGATAGAGTACTACACCTCCGTCTTCGGGCTGGGACCTTTCACAACGGAGGTCTACGACCTCAGGTCGTTCATCTATAGAGGCCAGACGGCCAGTGCCCGAGTGAAGGCTGCCATCGCCTATTCAGGATCAGTCTTCATTGAGCTGGTGCAGGTACTCGAAGGGGAGACTGTGCACACGGAGTTCCTCAGGGAAAGAGGCGAGGGGCTCCAACATGTAGCGTTCCTGGTACGGAATCTTGATGAGACGCTCAAGGAACTAGCCAGGTGCGGCATCGAGCCCGTGATGCAACTGCCTAGCATGACGATCCCCGCTATCGCTACTCCTGGCAACCCTCAACCCGGTGCAGCCAGGAATACCAGAATGCAACTGACCGAGGTCTACCTGAACAGCGACAAGGTCGGCGGCGTCATGATCCAGCTTATGGAGTTCAAGCAGCTTCCGGCCGACTAGGCTACGGCACCCCCAATTGGCAACCGAAAATCCGTGTGCAAATTCCATGATCTTGACGGCAACATAGCAGAACCGGATGGCAGGGTCCCGACCGCCAGCATTCTCAGACCCTGATCGGCATCAGCCTCCAGTTCCAGCCACTACCCAGCCAGCCGTAGCGCTAGCAACCCTAACTCGATAGGTGCTATCATCACTTTGGACCGATTACAGGTCAATGTCAAACAACCTAAGAGAAGGAGAAGAATGAAGGTCTTAGCATTCAACGGAAGCCCAAGGAAAACATGGAACACGGCGACTCTCCTTAACAAAGCTCTTGAGGGCGCTGCTTCACAGGGGGCAGAGACGCATTTCATCCATCTTAACGACCTGAAATTCAAGGGATGCCAGAGCTGTTTCGCCTGCAAGACAAGAGGAGGCAAGAGCTACGGTAAGTGTGCCGTGAAAGATGGCCTGACCCTCATCCTGCAAAAGGTACGGGGCGCTGACGCCATAATTCTAGGGTCTCCCATCTATTTTGGAACAGTTACGGGAACAATGAGAATGTTTATGGAGCGATTGATGTTCCCGTATCTAACATACACGGATCCGCCACAGTCACTCTTCCCCAGAAGGATCAATACGGGATTCATCTATACAATGAATGCTACAGAGGAGCAGATGGAAGGATGGGGCTTAGGCCAACACCTGGCTGTTAATACGTGGTTGTTGCAGATGATGTTCGGGGCCTCAGAGACACTCTTCAGCTTTGATACCTGGCAGTTTGATGACTACTCAAAGGTGGTTGCAGATCGATTTGATGTTGGAGAAAAAGCAAAGCGAAGGCGAGAAGTATTTCCACTGGATTGCGATAAGGCCTTTGAAATGGGGGCTAGATTTGCCATGGAAGGCAAATAATGAGCTATAAGGGGGGCATTATGCAAGAGAGAGTTCAGAGGATAATTGAGGTCATGAAGCCGGCTTTTGGAAGCACTGATGTAGTACTGATTGGCGTGAAAAATGGAATTGTGCGAGTGCAGATATCCGCATCCGGTTGCCAAGGCGGGCCGCCGAAAGAGGCGACGTTAGCCTTACTGCAGGAGGAGCTGAAGGAGGAGATACCTGAGATAAAGGAGGTAGTAGCTGATTGACCTCGTATGCGCGCGTCCTGAACGGAGCATACCAAGCCAGCCATAAGGAATGTAAATAGACAGCAACATCGGGACACATTGAAGATATATGGTAACGGAGATTCGGAGGCTTGCTCCTGCTGGTACTTACCTTCGGTGCCTAAGTCATCTGCAGACACCTTTCAAGAATACACCCATTCGGTCTACACCACTACCTCGAGGGGACCGCTGCGGGGACACGATGGCGCAACCAGCATATTGTCTTGACGCTCCTGATGTTATGTCTGCTACACTGGAACTAGGCCTACGCCTGGCTTCAAGCGCCAGCTCCTCTCGTTGTCCCTAGCGGGTTACCGGAGGCCTTGTCTCCTATCGAATATGCCGGAGTACCACCTCAAACGGGTTTGATTTACTTACATGCCGTCCAGTCCACAGTAGCCAACAGCTATTTGTCCTGAGATCGGGCTATCGTGCGAGATGCCTCTGTTCCAGATCGTGAGCAATGTCTCCGAGCTTCAATTCACAAAGCTTGCTGCTGGTTGGAAGGCCTGTGTCAATGTCCCATCCCCTTATTTGATAATACTCTCTCATCATCTTTGAGAAGGCTTCTTTGCCAACCGTGGCACCTTTCTGGCTCACTGCCTCATTCCCTTGCCTTGGTACCAAGAGTTCCGGGTTAGTCATGTCTGTTTTAAGAGGAACGGTGTACCAGGGAGTCGGAAGTTGGTCGTCTTCGATTCCACGGTGACCTTCTCTGACCAGTACAGCTCTATTCAGGTTGAAGACCCTTTCCCCTATCTCATAAAGCGCCTGTTCAGTGACATCGCCTCCGGTTACGGCAGAGAGCAACTTGCTTTCCAGTGAAGGATCTCCAACATGGTTCTCTGTAGACTTGGAGTCGGTGATAGGCCAGAGAAAACTGCACAGAACAAGGCATTCCTGAGCATATTGCCGGTCCTGGATCATCTTGGCTGCTAGTGCCTTTCCTTCGCCGCTTGAGAAATCTGCAGCCGCCGTGCTACCCCAACACCGTTCGGCAATGTGACGGAACACCTCGTTAGAAACATAGCTTTGCTCGTCACCCCTGCGCCATTGAATCCACCTGAGTATGACACGCGTCATCTCGTGGGTATGGCCGAGCGGCGGCTTTGGCTCCACAGCAAGGAGAGGCCACAGGCTCACGTATAACCTACCATCAATCGCATTGGGTAATCCTGCTCTCGAGATGTAGGGAGCTAGCTTCTCTACCGCCGTCGATCCTACCTGAGCTGCGGCCTTCTCTACTCCTTGAGCCAGGATGTCTCCAAAGCCATCGCGCAGCGCGATCTTCCTCACCAGTGTTTCTATGAACTCGACTGTACCCAGCTTCGACAGCGGGAGCCCAGTGCTTTCATCAGTCAGAATGCCTGCCCTGCCACATCTCATGAGCCAGACGACTATTAGCGCCATAGCCATGGTATCCAGTCCATATTCATCACACAGCTTGTTTGCCCGGAATGGAACCTCATACCCCGACCCGTAGTGCAACTCGGCCAGCGGTTGGTAGAAGGTAGCAGACTGGCACATGAACTTGCCCTTCTTGCCATCCTCCCCCTCATAAGTCCTTCTAAGACAATCACCAATACAACCATGGCACGGCGCTTTTCTGGTTCGTGGCCCAGTTATCCGGAGGGCTATATTGCCTGCGGTAGCCGTTGGAGGCGTTGTTAACAACCGACGAAAGTATTGAGTCAGCTCCTGCAGTCTTTCCGGTTGGGCAGCTTGGGCCCTCTTTCTGACACCCTCCACCACAATAGCCTTTAGGTTCTTGGAGCCCATTACAGCACCCATACCTCCACCCCCGGCAGCATCATCGCTGGCTATTAGATTGGCCATGGTTGCCCCGTTTTCTCCAGCCGGCCCAATGGCTACCACACTGATGGAGCTACCCAGTTCACTTGTGAGTATCTCACGCGTCTCCATAGCACCCATACCCCAGAGCTTACGGGCATCCTCTAGTCCGCAAGCGTCCTCATGTATGAGAAGGTACACCGGCTTTTCGGACTTACCTTGAACAAATACAGCATCGTAGCCCACCGACCTCAACCTGACTCCCCAGTCCCCACCCAGGTTGCAGTAAGACAAATGCTGTGGAGAAGTGGCCGGAGACTTGCCGCAGACGAACCAGCGTGACCCTCCTATTACTGGTATGCCCGCTAGAGGTCCAACAGCGAGTATCAGAGCATTCCGCGGATCTAGAGCACCAGCATCAGGCGGTACCTCATCCCAGTACAACTTGGATGCGATACCTCTTCCGCCCAGAAATCTGCCAGCATAATCCGAGGTAGGAAGCTCTCTGATCCGCCTGGAGGACAAATCAACACCCAGAATTTTCCCAGCATATCCGTATGTCTTCATGGGACACTCCTTCTGCTTCACTCGTTTTGATCATGATTTCCAATGTCATCTCCTGATAAGGCTTGCCCAGCCACCATGACTGCATCGGCCCAGGAAATAACATTGCCATCTTCTGATGAAGCTACAAGGGGCTTCTGAAGCCATTCTACCACAGAGGAACATGACTGCGCCTACAGTCTGATATGAAAGACCTGGGATCATGACTTTTCCTTGTCTGTATTGTCTTGCTTTTGACAGAACGTCGCAAGCAAACGTTGTGAGGCACAGACGAAGCTACAATCGGCTTACGATGTGGATAGACAAAGGTCATTACTGCAGACTCGTCTTCAAAGAGTGAAAGATCTCTACGAATGGGGGCATAAGACGAAAGAAGAGTATTGGCCGACCATGCTGAGATTCAGAGAGAGATGCAACAGCTTCCACCGATAGAAGCTGACAAAAGGGAAATGCTTGAGAAACTGGCTTTGTTCTTGAAAGACATTACTGGAGCTTGGGAGCAGGCTAATCAAGAGCAGAGAAACCGATTGGCTAGCTGCCTCCTCGAAGCCGTCTGGATCAAAGACAAGAAGGTGTTAGCGGTTACTCCGAGGGCTGAATTCAGACCGTTCTTCGATCTGCAATATGAGGGGAAGTCAAATTATGTATTGCAGATACGACCCCGGGGGGATTCGAACCCCCGATCTCCACCGTGACAGGGTGGCATGTTAGACCGCTACACCACGGGGCCACTAAGACGACCAACCAGACAGCTTCAGAAAAACAGGGCTAGGCCGCTACACACTCCTAGCCTATGGAAAGATCTACACCCTTGGTGCTCTCTGTCGTCGAAAGTTTATCTTCTGTCGGGCATTGTTGTCAAGAAAAGTGTGTGCGGTGTGTAGACTGGCTTTGTTTGCCTTTTGACAAACTAGGCGGTTAGAATAGTTCGTTAGCTGTAGAGTACCGATTTGAAGTTGATGACCAGCGCGGGAATAGCGTGAAATATAATCGGGAAAGGTTGCCCAAGGCTAATGTCAATTTCTACAAAGTCCTGGTAGGAATTGGCTTTTCCTTACTCTGGGCGAGGGTGATGTACTTTATCTGGCCCCGGCCTTCTTTTGTGACTTTCGTCTGGTTCTATATTGGTGTTGGGAGTGTGCTTCTGAAATGGGCTCTTTTTGAGATAGTTGACAGAGTCAACCTCCGCATCAGGATCAGAAATATGGAGAGAGAACTCGATGAAGCAACACGACGGCGTCACGAGGTTGAGCCGAAGGGAGAGGAGTAACATAGAGGCGAGAACTGCTGAGAGGCGATTGAAAGACATCCAGGACAACATGGTTGTACTGGCTGACATGGTCTACATGGCTATCAGGTGTTCGGTTGAGGCCTTGAAAAACAGAGATTTAGCCTTGGCACGGCACATTGTTGAAGACGATCTGAAGATCAATTGCAAGCGTTTCGAAATTGAGAAGGAATGCATACAGTTGCTCAAGACAGAGCAACTCAGCGAAAGTGATCTCCGTGTAGTGGTGGCAGTGCTAAATGTGATCGTTGACCTGGAGCGTATGGGCGATCACGCTGAAAGCATCGCCAAAATTGCTGTTATGTTGGGGGATAAGCCTCCCCTCAAGCCACTTATTGACATCCCGCGCATGGCAGAAAAAGCATCAGACATGCTCAAGCGCAGCATACAGGCCTTCATGAGCAGAGATGTTGAAGCAGCCAGGAGGATCCCGAGTGATGATGATGAGATTGATGGCTTGAATGAGCAGGTATTTCGGGAACTGCTCGTTATCATGCTGGGCAATCCAACGGCTATCCCCCGAGCGGAATATCTAATTTGGGTAGCTCGTAATCTGGAGCGCATAGCTGACCGGATAACGAACATCTGCGAACGGGTGGTCTTCATGGTCACAGGCAGGATGGAAGTGGTGAAAGCTTCCAATTACGCCGACGAGATAAGACCTGACTAGCACGTAATACAAACCCTACGCTATAGACATAGGTTATCCGTTCTCCCCTTTCTCTGGCCGACTTCCTGGGCCGGTTCTGAGTGCATATCTTCAGGAGATACCTGAGCAGCTTAATATAAGCCATCTGGGTTCCGACTGGAGCAGCCTGGGGTATCACCCCTAACTCTGTCAGCGTGGCTTGGCAACGACCCCAGCGGAAGACGAGCAAGTATAGTATCCTAGGCAGCTTCCTTTTCTGTATCAAACGATGCGTGGCATATGGTGTTCTTGAGAGGGAAAAGGAGCGCGATTCAGGAGATTGGGTATGCTCTAGTGTCGCGTCAGGTAGATAAGTAGCTATTGATATGGCAATGGCCTATGATAGGGGCATGAGTAGAAAAGCATCGCCGGTGATATTGACCCCCGAAGAAAACAAAGTGTTGCAGGCTCTGGCTGTATCCAGAACGGCTCCGCACCGACAGGTGAAATGCGCCCGCTTGGTGCTCTTGGCCGCAGCCGGGAAAACCAATCAGGTCATCAGCCAGGAAATAGGGTTGGGCTGGCGAAGCAACTGTTACTTCAGTTAATAATCGGCTAGTTGACCTTCTGGCCGGCTTTAGAGGTCAGTTCGCGGACTGACTTCACAATGTCAGCTAGGGGTGTCCCAGGAATATAGACCCCGGCCACTCCCATTTTCTTTAGAGCAGGGAAATCTTCCTCGTAAATGATTCCACCCAGCAAGACCAGCACATCGCCTTTGCCGCGGTCCTTTAGCTCTTTGATGGTCTCGGAGACCAATCGCATGTAGTTTGACGAAAGGATGCTCAACCCTACAACATCCACGTCCTCCTGCAAGGCAGTCGCCGCAATCTCAGGAGGCAGCATATTTCCACCGTATATAACTTCAAAACCGGCGTCTCGCAGGGCACTACTTACTGCTATCATGCCACGCCAGTGCCCTTCCAACCCCGGTTTGGCCATCAAAATCTTGACTTTCTTCTCTTTCATAGCCCTTCTCCTTCTTAGCCGGCTATCGGATAAAGCCACGGTCCATATACTTTGAGCTGAATACTAGCCAGCTCACCAGGGGTGGCATGCGCCTTTACGGCCTCTAGAATAGCAGGGAACGTATTCTCGTTACTGCGGACAACGTCCTCCAGGTCTTTCAGGGCCCGAGCAACCCTGGCCTTATCCCTTCGTTCCCGAAGGCGCTTGACTCTCTCGATTAGTAGATCGGGGGATCTCGGGTCTGGCCGGAAGACAGGCACTTTATAAGGCTCCTTTTCCAGACGGAACTTATTTACGCCTACAACTGTCACATCGCCAGCGGCCAGCTTGCGTTCGTAATCGATTATGGCCGCCTTATACTCTTTGTGAATCCATCCTGACTTGATGGCTTCTACCATACCGCTCGCGTCCTCAATCTTCTTGACATACTCCCAAGCACGTTCTTCAAGTTCATTTGTTAAGCGCTCAATGTAGTAGGAACCACCCAAAGGATCCACAGTATTGGTTACGTTGGTCTCCAGGGCGGCTATTTGCTCTGTCCTGATGGCAAGCAACATTGCCTGATCCGTGGGAAGACAGACTGCTTCGTCATACCCATTGGCATGTATCGACTGCGCTCCGCCCAAGACGCCGGCCATTACCTGATAGGCGATGCGGATCAAGTTGTTCAGGGGTTCCTGATGAGTATGGGTGGAGCCGGAAGTCTGAACGTGAACACGGAGCTGTCCACAACTTGGGTCCTCGATGCCATACCTTTCCCTGATAATTCTCTGCAGCATACGCCTGGCTGCACGCAGCTTGGCAATCTCCTCGAAGAAATCGTTATTTACGGCCATGTTGAAGGCAAACCGTCTGACGAATTTCTCCAGGGGAACCCTGCCCCGCCGCTTCTCTTCCTCGATATATTGAATGACAGTGGCCATGAGCATGCCCATCTCTTGCACGGCATTTATTCCGTTGTCCCGGGGGTTGTAGGAATTAAAGGACACCGGATACCAACGCGTTGCGTGCTCGGCACACCACTCGATGAGGTCTACGGCATACCTCAAGAAGCCGTCCGGGGGCGGTTGATTACCCAGGTCCATGGAACTCCAGGTGCATAGATCATTGGCTGTTGTACCCCTGACCTGATTCAGCGGTATGCCTCTTCTCTCAGCCATGAGGAAATACGCAGGCGTAAGAAGCCCTCCCACCCTGTCTGCCAGGAAGGTAGAGCATCTCTCTATGGGCAAGCCGTCAAAGACCGCCTCCATATCTTCGACGGAGTATATGGGTACGCCAGCATGGCCAACGTCAGCCGACACCCTGGGGTCATCGGGATCCATCCCAACTGCCGTTGAGATGTCGGGAGCTATAGAGAAACCTGTTTGCCCTAGTTCGTATTCTTCACGGTAGCGTTTATTTGTGTCCTCAGGTGTGTTGAACCCCGTCAAACGCCTTATGGTCCACAACTGACCCCGATACATGGTCGAGTAAACCCCCCGGGTGAAAGGGGGTTGTCCGGGAAGACCAAGGTCTTTATCATAGTCAATATTTTTCACATCCTCAGGGACATATATCTCCTTTACGGGGATTCCTGATGCTGAGGAAACCTTGTCTTGACTGTGGTCAGCCATCTAGCCCCTCCTTGATGAACAAAATCCTTTGGCTTCGAGAGCCTGAAATTTGAATTAACTGCCTGAGTTTTGAAACGGTTCAACTGTCTATTATAATAGCAGTAGTGAGGTTCTATTGCAAAAGGACTGCGTACGTGATTACTTGAAGGCGGCATAAGACCGACTAAGGAGCGAAATGACCGAACTGATACAGAGGATGCTTTCTGGTGACAAACAATCCCTTGCCCGCCTTATTACTCTAGTGGAGGCAGAAAGCCCCCAAGTGGCTCAGATAATGAGGACAATCTACCCTTATACCGGCAAGGCTTTTTGCGTCGGTGTCACCGGCCCACCGGGTGGCGGTAAGAGTACCCTGGTTGCCAGACTCACCTCGATTGCCAGAGAAAAAGGTTTGCAGGTGGGCATAATAGCTGTTGATCCCACCAGTCCCTTCTCCGGCGGTGCCATACTGGGGGATCGCATCAGAATGCAGCGGCATTATCTGGACGAGGGAGTGTTCATACGTAGCATGGCCACAAGAGGTAGCCACGGAGGGCTGCCCAGGACCGCTTCCAGTGTCATAAAGCTTTTGGATGCCTGCGGCAAAGACATTATCCTTGTGGAGACGGTGGGGGTAGGACAGACCGAGATCGATATTATGGAAGCTGCGGATACTACCATAGTGGTTCTTTATCCCGAAGCCGGTGACAGCATTCAAACGATGAAAGCAGGGCTGATGGAGATCGCCGATATCTTTGCCATAAACAAGGCCGACCGCCCTGGGGCCGATTACCTGGTGGCTGAACTGGAGGGGATGCTGCACCAGAGCCCTAAGCAATCCTGGTGGCAGGTGCCGGTGATCGCTACTCAGGCAGTCAACAACATAGGGATCGCAGAGTTGTACGAACAAATTGAATGCCATCGGCGCGCCTTGGAACAGAGTGACATGCTAGCGCTCAAGCGCTCCAGACAGAGAAAGGCCGACTTGCTTCGCACCATTGAAAATAGGATCATGGCCCAGGTGGTAAAGCAGATTGAGCAGGATGGGCAACTGGCTGGTTATTTGGAAAAGGTGGAGAAAGGCCAGATGGATCCCTATTCTGCTGCCAGCGAAATTCTCACCAACCAGACCCTCATTGAAAGCTGGCTACGCCGTGTGAGGCAGGGTTAGAATAGCCAAAAGACTAAGCCCGAGGGGTTCAGACCCCTCGGGCTTCTTGATTGCTCCTCCCGAAAAGAGGATCCTTGCTTATGCAGCGTTTGCCTATCTCTTAGTTGAGTCTAATACGGCACGCGCTTAATGTTACCCATGATCCTCAGGTAGGCAGGATAGTCAACATAGGCTTTGCGGCCAATATACTTCTCGAGCGTCTTTGTCCCGCTCCTTTTCTTCTCGATATTATCGTTCACCAGCACGCTGAAAGCATTTGCCGACCCTGAGCCATAAGAACTGAGCAGTATTCTCTCACCTGCCTTGGCCTGGTCCAGAACACCTGACATGCAAAGGAAAGGTGAAACCCCACCCACATCACCGATAGCTGGCGTGAGATCAGGGAACACGTTCTTGATGCCCAGAGCCTTGCCTGCGCCCGCCGGTAGCCTGCCGTCAGTCTGCTGGAAGATGGCATACTTGAAGTCGGCGGGTTTCTTGCTCAGTTTCGCCATCAGGGTTTTGCAGGCCTCCTCAATATGCTTCTGATAGCCGTACTCCCGGTCGAAGCGAAGGTCGAAGTAATTGCTCACCCATGGATCCTTAACGTTTCTCCACCTGTCATAGAAGAGAGTGGAGTACGACTCTACTCCCTCAATGTCAGCTATTGTGCCCTCAGTGCCAACGACCATGGCCACGGCTGCAGCGCCGAAGTTGACCTCAGCATCTGATCCAGGTCCCACCGGGCGGTTCTCTGTGCCCACCACGATGCCACACTTTATCTTCTTGGCCTCAATGGCAATCAGGCACTGCGACAGTGCCGTGCCCACTGCATTGACACTCCCGCAGAAGTCAAGCACAATGGCATGCGGCGATAAATTCAGAACCTGGGCCAAAATAGGTGATACATGCTGCTCCAGAAGAGGCGTGGACGCTGTGCCCAAGTACAGCGCGCCAACATCAGCCGGCTTGACACCGGCATGCTTCACGGCATTGTCTATGGCCTCGGCTGCCATGCTGACTATGTCCTCGTCCCAACCACAGACCGCCTTCTCACCCATGCCGAAGCTTCCCCATGGCATCGCCACATCTGCCTGCTTTATTCTGTAACGGGGGACGTACACTCCATATCCGATAATACCGCTCATCATTCCCTCCTTAGAATTCCTTACGGCTCACGACCGAGTATGTTGATGGAGGACACACCGAATCCGTTGCCGCCCACATTGTGGCTGAGGGCGATGCCCTTCTTGAGCTTGACTTGTCTTTCTTTTGGTTCAATCTCTTCCCTCAGTTGCCAGAAGTTCTCGCATATCTGCCCCAGTCCGGTGGCAGCTATTGGGTGTCCGTGTGCCTTCAGACCACCGCTGGGATTGATAGGCTTCGCTCCATCTCGGTTCCAATAGCCTTCCTTAAGGAGTTTGGCTGCCTCGCCCTTCTTGCAGAAACCGATGTCCTCGATGTTCATCAGTTCGGTGTTGGTGAAGCAATCGTGTACCTCGGCCAGATCGACGTCTTCCGGCTTGACGCCGGCCATCGCCAAGGCACCTTTAGCCGCATTGACAGTAGCAAGCATCTCGATGTAGTTGGGCTTATCCCACATGTCCTTGACTTCCACTGCTGTGTGACTTCCCAGAACATACACAGGCTTGTCGGTGTACTTCTTGGCCAGGTCAGCACGGCAGACTATGGCACACGCCGCACCGTCGGTCTGAGGACAGCAGTCCAGCAAGTGTAGCGGCCAGCAAACAAGTGGGCTGTTCAGCACTCTCTCCACAGTCACTTCAAAGCGATACTCGGCATACGGACAGGCAACGCCGTTGTGATGGTTCTTCACTGCCACTCTGGCGTAGTCTTCCATGGTATAGCCCAACTCGTGCATTTGCCTGGTGGCATAAAGAGCCTGGATAACCGGGCCACCCATGCCCAGCATCCACGAAGGATGCATTCCGAGAGTACCTCCTCCGCCTCCCCCCGCAGCCACCAGCGATTCTACCCCTGGCTTATCCCTCATCTTCTCCGCCCCGATAGCCAGAACCACATCATAGGCCCCGGAAGCCACGCCTATCACTGCGTTCCTAAGAACATCGTTGCCTGTGGGGCAGCCGTTCTCTATTCTGGAGACAGGAATACCGCGGAGCCCCAGTACCGTAGCTAAGGTTGTACCCTCGCGTGAACCCTGCCCGATGAAGCCGCCGCTCCACTGGCCGATCCAGGCTGCCTTTATGTCTTTCGGGTCGAACCCTTTGTCAACCTTCTTGACGCAGTTCAGAAAAGCTTCCTGAAGCATATCTTCGAAGCTCTTGTGAAAGAGCTCACCGAAGGGGATCATGCCTACGCCAATGATGGCAACCTTGCCTCTCATGCTCATCTTAGCCCTCCTCCGCCAGTCTGAACTTGTAGCCGTAAATATCCAATCCTCTGTCCGTCATGACTTTCCTAAACACCATTTCCACCTTGGTGCCGATCTTCACCTCTTCCGGATTAGCCGCCTCGGTGATCAGACCCAGATACCGACCGCCACCATCTAGATCAACAATTACGTTAAAGATCGGCGCCTCTAGACCCGGCGGTGGGGTGTAATTGATACAGAAGGTATGCACTTTTCCTGTTTTGGGAAGCTGGTAGTCTTTCTGATTGAGGCTACCGCACATGTGGCAAATCATAGTCTTGGGGATGGTAATGTGGCCGCAGTCTGAACACTTCGAGCCGATCAGTCTATAGACCTGGGCATTCAGTCTCCAGAATAGCGGCGACGCTGGTGCTGGCTGGTTTATCTTCTCTCTTTCCCACATCGTCTGCTATTTCCTCCTTCTACTTCGAAACATAGTCGCTGGTGGCGCTGGTTGTAGCATACCTTTACCTCCTTCAGCCCTTAACTAGAAATAACTGTACACTGAATCTAGCTTCAATGTCAATTTGCGCACTCATGCAACCGTCAACTTCGGTGCTGCTGCCGGACTGCTGAAGATCAGGGGGAATAGCAGCACCCAATTCTGTCCAGGCCAGTGGCCATGATGGTGCCAAAGGCATCCTAAGAGACACTATTCTACGTCTTCAGTTTAAGTAAACGTATTCCGCATAACCACATTCTACTAGAACTCAGTGCCGCGCTGGAAATGACGCAGTGCCGGTGGCAAAGCTTTTGGATGAGCAGCCGCTCACTCCGAAGGTGTTCTGCACAGAAAGGCAGTCTGGAGTTCCGGGAGTGTATACCGGCCCGAAGCGCAGAGAGGGATACAGCCAGGCATCCCACGACGGCCCCTCATATGCAGAAGCCATGCCCAGGATGACTTCATGCTAGCACCTTCCGTTATGACTCGGGGGTGGATGTCTACTACCGCCCTCGGAATAAGGTGGTCACCCTTATCTCCATGATCAAGATCGCACGCCTATTCAAAAAGGCTGGTCGGCTCAAACTTCTCCCCATCGAACAGGCCCTTGTCGCTCAACTTCAACCTCGGAATTACCAGCAAAGCCATAAAAGAGAGGGTCATAAAGGGAGCCTTCAGTCTTGATCCCAGTTGCTTGGCCAGTCTATCCAGCTCCGCATACTGCCGTGCTACCTGGAAACCATCCTCGTTGCTCATGATCCCAGCCACAGGCAAAGGGAGAATTCTTTTGGCATCCTCATCCACGACAGTCATGCCACCCTGATGCTCTATTATCAGGTTGACCGCCTGGCAGATGACCTCGTCCGTGGTTCCTACGGCTATGATATTGTGGGAGTCATGCGCCACCGAAGAAGCGATGCCCCCCTTCTTCAGGCCGAAGCCTGTAACAAAACCGACAGCAGGCGGAGCGTCCTGGTACCGGTTGACCACCACCATCTTCAGAAGGTCTCTCTCTGTGTCAGAAACAACATTGCCCCCAGAGACTTTGGGAGCCATTGCAAGTCTGTTGGTCAGTAACTGACCGTCTACCGCCCCAATGACACGGATTCTCTCTCCCGCCTCCTTGACAGAGAAGTCCCACACCTGTTTCCTCCGGGCCCCAAATTTGTTCACCACACCCGCTGCTACTCCGGGCAGCAAGGTCTTGCCTCTCTCCGCCACCAGCTTGCCACTGATAAACGTCCTCAAAACATTGAAGTCCGTGAGGTTGTCCACCTCTATGAAGTCAGCATGGCAACCTTTCTGTAACAGCCCCACTTCCAACCCATAGTGGCGTACCGGATTAGCGCAGGCGCATCTCAGCATCTTCATCTTATCAATACCCAGTCTGAGAGCCCTTCTTACTAGCTCATCGATGTGGCCCAGTGCGAGGTCATTGGGATGCTTGTCATCGCTGCAAAACATACACTGGTCAGGATAGTCTTGCACCAGACCAATGAAGATATCGAAATCCTTGGCCGCCGACCCTTCCCTGATCATGATCTTCATCCCCAGTTTGAGTTTCTCCAGCGCCTCCTCTTTTCCCAGCGATTCATGATCGGTGGATATGCCCGCAGCCGCATACTTCTCCAGGTCTTTGCCCCGCAGACCTGGCGCATGCCCATCGATGGGTTTCCCATATTTCTTTGCCAGCCCGATTTTCGTCATGACGCCGGGATCGCCGTTCAACACCCCCGGAAAGTTCATCATTTCGCTCAAGTACTTAACGTCCTTCCTTTTCAGCAGGCGATCTATCTGTTTCGTTCCAATCTCGGCCCCGGCAGTTTCAAAAGGCGTTGCTGGGACACACGAAGGGGCACCAAAATAGAACTTGAAGGGGACAGCCTTGCCATTCTTTATCATGTAATTCACACCATCGATGCCCAGCACATTAGCGATCTCGTGGGGGTCAGATACCACAGCCACCGTCCCGTGAATCACTGCCAGTCTAGCAAACTCCGACGGCACTAGCATGGAGCTTTCAATGTGAATGTGTGAATCGATAAGGCCGGGCAGTATAAAGGTCTCATACTCCTTCTTGTCCTTGGCAATGTGCGCAATCCTGCCCTTGCGGATTTCGAGTGTACCCGGATAGATGGTGGAGTTCAGCACATCCACAACGTTACCTGAGATCTTCTTGATAGCGGTGCCCATCTTGACTCCTCTCCTTATCCTATCGGAGCTGGCATAGATCGCTTCCCAACTACCAACGGCCACAAAGCATGACTACATTACAAGGCTGAAGCTCAACGCCCGATCACAAGCTAAACCACACCAGATTGCCTTAGCTTAAGGATCTGCTCCTGGCTCAGTCCCAAAAGGGTACCGAGCACCTCCGCAGTATGCTCCCCCAAAGAGGGGCTGGGCCGATCAACCAGGCCGGGGGTACGGGATAGCTTGATAGGAGTGTTGATCACCTTGAGGGGCTTATCCCCTGAATTCATCAGGTCAACGATCATCTGACGGGCAGCGATCTGCGGGTTCTCGGCCACCTTATCAATGGTATTGACCGGGCCACACGGTATGCCCATGGCCTCGAACTCAACCAACCACTCCTGGGTGGTTTTCTTTTTGAAGGACTGGGTGAGATAAGGCTCCAGTTCCTCGTAGTGCTGGCTGCGGAGATAGCCATCCCCAAACCTGGGGTCGTCCATAATATCCAGGCGGTCGATGGTGGCGCAAAAGAGGGGCCACTGCTCCCCGGTTATGGCCACAGCCACATAGCTATCCCCGGTAGGAAATACTTGAAAAGGGGTAAATACAGGGTGGCGGGTGCCCAGGGGACCTGGCACTTCACCCGTGGCAAAATAGCGGGCAAAGGCGTTCTCCAGAATGGCTGCCTGGCAGTCCAGCATGGCAATGTCTACCATCTGTCCCAGGCCGCTCTTGGTGCGTTCCTGGAGCGCTGCCAGTATGCCAATACACAAGAAAAGGCCAGCGGCAATATCTCCCAAGGAAACGCCGGGCTTTACGGGTGGGCCACTCGGCTCCCCCGTGATGCTCATCATACCGCCCAGCGCCTGGATAATGACGTCCAGCGCCGGCTTTTGGGCATAAGGCCCTGTCTGGCCAAAGCCAGAACAGGCGGCATAAACCAGTCGCGGATTCTGCTGATGCAGTACCTCGTAGTCCAGTCCCAGGCGCTTCATGGTGCCAGGGACAAAGTTTTCCACCACCACGTCAGCCTGCTGGGTCAACTTCAGGAAGATATCTTTGCCCTGTTCCCGGGCCAAGTTTAGCGTAATGCTTTTCTTGCCCCGGTTGAGGCTGAGGAAGTACGAGCTCAAGCCATCAATGAAAGGCCCGTTGCCGCGGGCGATGTCCCCCCTCCCCGGCTGCTCCACCTTGATGACCTCAGCTCCCAGGTCGTTCAGCACCATGGTAGCAAAAGGGCCTGCCAACACCCAGCTCAGGTCTAGAACTCTGATCCCATGTAGTGGTCCCTGCATCACTGACTCTTAATTTGTTGTGCTCAATTGTAACAGTCCCGTACTGGTCGGGCAACGCATCCTCTGGGCATGGAGAAAAGCCACCGCCTACTATGCTTCAGGCACCTGCTATTTTGCCAGCGCTCTTTGAATGGCACCCATGATCTCCTCTGAACTGGATGGCTTGATAAGACAAGCAAAGGCCCCCTGGCGCACTGCCTCCGCTGCCTTCTCCAAGGAAGTGTGCCCGGTAAGGATAATGATTTGCATTGCCTCGTGCAATTGCCTCAGTTGCCGTAGCAGATCTATGCCCTCCATGTCGGGGAGCGTCAAATCCAATAGTGCCACATTGAAGAATCTTTCCCCGGCTTTGCGCAGCGCCTCTCGAGCGGTTCCAGCCCTTTCTGTGGAATAGCCTCCTTTCATTTCTACCACATCGCTCAGGGCTTCGCAGAGGATAGCGTCGTCGTCAACTATCAGAATGTTTACTTCATTCATGCAATGCCTCCTCGCCAACAGGCAATCTAACCGTAAATGTGGTGCCTTTTCCGACCTGGCTCTCCACTTCGATAGTGCCGCCTTGCCTCTCTATCGATGCCTTGGCTATCACCAGTCCCAGCCCTATCCCCTTGGCCTTAGTGGTAAACAGCGGTTCAAAGACTTTCCCCAGGTTCTCTTCAGGTACGCCAACTCCCGTATCAGTCACTTTTACCTCAATGAATTTGCCCTTTTGGGCAGTGCTCAAGGTAAGTTGGCCTCCATCGGGCATAGCCTGAACCGCATTCAAAATCAGGTTGGATAGGGCCCGTCGTATATGACTGGCGTCTGCCGTGACCGGAGGCAAACCCGTGGCCAGGTCAGTAGCAGCCTTCACGTTCTGAGGCAGTGTGCTGGCCTGGATCACCGACCGGACGATCTCGTTGATATCGAGTTGTTCAGTGCCGGGCTTGGCTGGCCGCGCGAAGTCTAACAGGTCGTTGATTGTCTTGTTACAGGCATCGACTTCTTTCTTCAGGAAAACGAGGTGCTTGATAGCCTTTTCGTCGGCTGTGCCTTCTAACTTCGCCTCGAGGAAGTCTGCCGAAAGCTTAATGGCCGCCAGGGGCGTCCGCAGTTCGTGGGCAATCCCACCAGCCACCTCGCCTATCGCTGCCAGCTTCTCGGCACGAACCAGCTTTTCTTGGGCCTCCCTTAGCTCTCGAGTCCTATCCTCTACCATCCTCTCCAGTTCACCAGAATACTTCTGTAGCTCCTGCTGAGAATGCTGCAATGCCTCCAGCATGCCGTTCATACTGCCAGCCAGCACTGACAACTCATCCTTCCCAGGCATTGACAGGCGCGTTGACAGATCACCGCTGCTGCCAATCCTCTTCACGCTGGCACTGAGTCGCGCCAGCTGGGATAGTACCGATCTCTCCAGGATTAGCACAGTCACCCCACCAAGCACCACTCCAACACAGAGGAGCCCTATCAAAAAGTAGCGCATGCTCTCCTGGCCCTTTTGGTAGATATCTCGGGGCATTTCTGCCTTCAGAATGAGAATCGGCTCCCCGTAAATGTCAGTCAGCAAGCTGTACCCCGCAATCGCGTCCCCACTGAGCGGCTTCATAGCAATGGGCGTTTCCTCTGACAAAGACGGTCGAATTGATTGGACATCTGAAGGCATATCTGCATCGAGTCGGTACAACTCCAAAGGCATATAGGCGATCTCAGCCAGGCGCTCGATTTCCGCATCGTTCAGGTAACGTCCCATGATGACAACGCCACGCGCAGGGCCTTCGTCCTCGCTCGTCAAAATAGACCGTGAAACACAAGCATAGGGCCATCTGACAGGAGAATAGTCCCCTTCACCCCGTTTTCCAAATCAGAGTGACTCACCAGAGGATCGCCGAGGGAAAGATGTTGATTCAAGTCCTCTGGGATCGCCATCTCCGACTCCTGCTCCAGATCGAAGGCCTTACCGAGAACTATATCGCCGGAGTCGTTGATGAACAGCATGACGTTGAGCCTGAGCGAGATGAAGGTTCCGTCCACAAGGTTCGTGTCGATGTATTCGGAGTTGCCATCCTCAATGAAGGCATAGGTATCATCCCACGATGCTGAATCATACGCCCGTATGCTCAATTCGGACAGCTCGGCGGACACGATATTCAGAGTCCGTTGCACGTTTAGCTCGGTATCCTCCTGCTCCAGTTCCTTGAAACCGTCAGTTATTGTGATTCGATGGACACCGTATAAAACGCCGATCAAGACAAGAAACGTTAGTCCAATGGTAATCAGTGTTTTTTTGCGGAGCGTCATGCCCTCACCCCCCTATCTTCAGTTTTGGGCATCCCCCCTAACCCTTATAGTTACAGTAATTACGCCGTGAACTCGTTCATGGCGGCGAGAGAGCCACAAGGCATATCTCCCTCTCGCCTCTTTCCCATTTTCCTAGAGACTCCCAGACGCTGGCGAAGGCTAAGAGCCAATTAGCAGGCACTTCCATCAGCCAGATATGGCATTCTGAATCAGTTCTATTCGGGACAATTGACCCTCAGGACTCGTCTCTATGGCTACCACATCGAAACGCCACAGCGAAGGCAGGTTCACATGAGTCTGAAGATAGGTCAGCGCAGCAGAAACGAGCCTCTCCTTCTTGGCTGGGGTCACCGACTCCTCCGGGGTACCGAAGCTGGCGCTTGCCCGGGTGCGCACCTCTACAAAGACAAGGTAGTCCTTCTCCTGAGCAACAATGTCGATTTCCCCTCCTCGGCACCGGAAGTTCGTCTCCAGAATACGGTACTTCTTTTTCTTGAGGAATTCCACCGCCCTTTTCTCGCCCAGCGCACCCAGAGCCTTACGATCCATTTCTGGCCAACCTCCGAACCGGGACGAAAGACTGGCGATGGATAGGACAGGCCCCCAGATGGCACAAACTCGCCAGGTGCTGTCTGGTGCCATAGCCCTTGTGGCGAGCCAGTCCGTAGCCAGGATAGGAGCGATCCAGCTCCGTCATATAACGGTCCCGGGTCACCTTGGCCACAATCGAGGCACAGGCAATCGAGAGCGACAACTGATCACCACGGACTATGCCCCACTGCGGTAAAGGAATACCTGGTAAAGAGAGGGCATCGATGAGAAGACAGTCCGGAGAAAAGGCCAGTTCGCGTACCGCCTGCCCCATTGCCATCCGTGTCGCCTTGACGATCCCTATGGCATCAATGTCGGTATGCGATGTCATACCTATGCCTATGGCTATGCGTGACTGCCGTATCAATTCAAAAATTTGTTCCCGCCGTCGTGGGGTCAGTTGCTTGCTATCCCTCACTCGTGATAGCCAGGCAAAGTCGTTTTCCAAAGGCAAGATGACGGCAGCGGCAACTACCGGGCCAGCCAGGGCACCGCGACCCACCTCATCAACCCCAGCGATGAAGCGATAGCCTTGGCTGCTGAGTTCCCGCTCTTTAGCAAAAGTCGGCGCTTGCATCACGATGTTTCTATTATAGCGCCACCTAGAACTTCATCGTCATGGTAGAATACCACCGCCTGACCGGGCGTAACCGCCCGCTGCGGCCTATCAAATCGAACCTCCACCCTGTCCTCTCGGGGGTAAAGCATAGCACTTGTCTCCGGCGATTTGTAGCGAATCTTGACTTTCACCGCAACGGGCTCGTCCACCTTCCTCTGCACAAACCTGGCCTGAGTGGCCACCAGCCTGGAAGCAAAAAGCCTATCCTCTGGCCCCACCACCAGGGCATTGTTTCTGACATCGATGGCCAACACATAAAGGCGGCTACCCAAAGCAAGCCCCAAACCAAGTCTTTGGCCTACGGTGTAGAACGCTATGCCGCGATGCCTCCCCAGTACGTTTCCGCATTCATCCACGATGTTTCCAGGCATAGGAGGGAGGCGGTCTTTTATCAAATCATGGTAACTGCCGTTGGATACGAAACAAAGATCCTGGCTTTTTGCCTTGCGGGCGGTAGGCAGACCGCGCTCTGCTGCCATACGGCGCACCTCAGCTTTAAGATAGCCGCCCACGGGAAACATCAAGTGTTGCAATTCCCATTGACCCAGGGTGTAAAGGAAATAAGACTGGTCGCTGATATGATCAGCAGCCTTCAGTAAACGGTGCCTATCCCCCAAGCGCTCAATCCTGGCAAAGTGGCCCGTGGCCAGATAGTCCATGCCCAGGGATAGGACATGATGCAGAAGGAGATCAAACTTGATTTTCTGGTTACATGCGATGCAGGGATTGGGGGTCCTGCCCTGAGCATATTCATGACAGAAGTAATCCACAACACAGGCCTGGAACTGCGGCTCAAGGTTGATCGTGTAAAAGGGAATGTCGAGGACCTGGCAAACCTTGCGGGCATCATTTATGTCCTGGATAGAGCAGCAGGCAGGAAGGGCGGAAGAACGACCATGCCTTTCTTCACACCACAGTTGCATGGAAATGCCGATAACCTCATACCCCGCCTCTTTGAGTAGTGCCGCAGACAAAGACGAATCGACACCGCCGCTCATGGCCACAGCCACCCTTACCTTATGCATTGCTTATTCCATTCTCAGCAAGACCTGCGCGTTTGGTTTCAGCGCTCTCCCGCATAGTCTTACAAGATCTCCCTTAAAGGGAAAACAAGAGAATACTGCCCACTTCTCCTAACTCAGCTTCGCCAGAAAGAAAAACTACCAGGTGCTGGGACCATACTCGAACGAAGTCACCTGCCGACCACCTCTTGCCCCTCCAGCGTTTCGCAACACAAGACCCTTCACTACGCTCAGGGTAACAGCGTCCATAGGTGTCATTCCGATCCGCCGCAGGCAGAGAAGAATCTCGGTTGTCACACAGGACCAGTCATCCATCGTGGCTTTGCAGGAGGCCTCTGACTCTACCCCATACCATGTGGCGTATCTCTGCTTTAGGCAGAGTGGCATCTATCACCAGCCAGCGCTGTGGATCGGTGCGGGCTATTTCGAGGTATCCATTCCGCACCCGCTGATGGAAGCTTACTTCCTCCGATTCAAAGCGGTCTAGCCTGGTTGACCCCTTGCGGGCCAACCCCAACTCAACAGGAATATCCAGTAGCACCACTAGGTCTGGAAGCACGCCCTGAGTGGCACTATTGTTAACAACCTGGATAACTTTCATATCGATCCCCCGCCCATACCCCTGATAAGCCACCGTGGAATCGGCGTAGCGATCGCAGACAACTGTCGTACCTCTGTCCAAGTTGGGGCGAATCAACTCCATTACCAGTTGTGCACGAGCCGCGGCAATAAGAAACAGCTCGGCAAGAGGGGATATCTCTGTCTCTTCGGGGCTCTTCAGCAGGCGTCTAACCCTTCTTCCCATAGGGGTAGTTCCCGGCTCGTGGCACAATACCACCGGGATACCTGTCTTCAGGAGATGTTGGTAAAGGGCTTTCGCCTGAGTACTCTTCCCACTTCCCTCGCCCCCCTCAAAGCTAACAAATAGAGCCAATGGGCCGCCTCAGCGATTCCTGAATATCTCTACTCTTCGGTGCGGTTCTCTCCCTGAGCTCCGGGAGATGAGATGAAAACGCTCTGCCATCATGTGCTGCAACCGACGAATATAGGAACTCCGTGGGTTGAGCAACACTGATTCCCTCCCATTCAAAACCTGAATAACAGCTTCTTCTGCTTCCTTCATAGCGAGGTCAACGGGACTCACTTCCCTCTGTCTGGCTACCAGGGATTCCAGGAACTGCCCCATACTATTTGGAGCGTTGCTCTTGAGTACGTAGACAGGCAGACCAGCTAGCTCCGCATCCTTTATCTTCTGCGGCTTCCTTCGATAATAACTCTTGGAGGTCACCAAAAGGTCAGCCTCATTCAAGTCGGAGGTAAAGGCCACCTCAACTTGCCTCTCCTTGGCTACTTGCTTCATCTCTGCTTGATTGATGCCAAAAGTGTGAATCCGTGGCAATTTGCCTTGCTCACCCGGCTCCCTGTCCCTCACTTTAGTGGTTGTCTCAGCACCAGAAAAAGCAGAGACCTGCTCCGCTTTCCGCTGCAATTCTCCGTCCTCGTCCACCCAGCGAACCTCGGTGGTCACCGGGCGTCCTCTGAGCATAGCATCAACCACCCCCGCCACATCAGAGTGAACCGCTACTCTGTTGAAGTCTTGAATCTCCACTACCACATCGAAGGTAGGCGGTGCTTTCCGCTCCAGAATAGATTTCTGGGTTCTGCGCCGCCGCGCCTCCTCATCGCCCAAGGTAACTGTTTGAATGCCACCAATGAGGTCAGAAAGGGTAGGGTTGAGGATCAAGTTCTCCAGGGTATTCCCATGAGCCGTGCCTACCAATTGAACGCCTCGCTCAGCAATGGTACGCGCCGCCATTGCCTCCAGTTCGGTGCCAATCTCGTCAATGATGATCGCCTCCGGCATGTGGTTCTCCACTGCCTCGATCATCACTGCGTGTTGCATCAGAGGAGTGCGTACCTGCATTCTCCGCGCACGGCCGATGGCAGGATGGGGGATGTCGCCATCACCAGCGATCTCATTAGAGGTATCCACCACAATAACCCTCTTCCCCAGGTCATCAGCCAGTACTCTGGCCACTTCCCTCAGCATGGTAGTCTTGCCCACACCGGGACGACCGAGGAGCAAAATACTTCTGCCTGACTGCACCAGGTCTTCCGTTAGCCTTATTGTGCCGAAAACAGCTCGGCCTACCCGGCACGTTAGGCCAACAATCCGCCCCTGTCGATTGCGGATGGCAGAGATGCGGTGTAGAGTTCGTTCGATCCCAGCGCGGTTGTCATCGCCAAAAGCTCCGATCCGAGATGTTACGTATTCAATGTCCTGCTGGGCCACTTCTTTCTGGTTGAGGGCTACCTCGTAGTGAACGAATCTCGCCTGCGGCGGACGCCCCAAATCCATCACCACCTCCAAGAGTTCGCCACGATCCTCCCGCTGGCGCAATGGAGCAGAGATCAAGGGCGGCAAAACGTCCAGCAAGGCATCCAGGTCATCTATGATTGTCTGTTGCATCTTCGTCCTAGCCCTAGGCACTTGCCGGAATGAGGCAGGGCCGTTTTGCTCTATCTACTGTCTCCTTTGCCATGGCACAGTACTTGGCTACCTGGCAGAAACCTCGTTTCTCCAGCAGTCGAGGCAGATTCCATTCAAATTCAGGAACAAGACAAAAGAGTTGGCGACAGTGACTGAGGAACATTAGCCCATAGTCCACCACCGACTCCAATTCCTTTGCTGAAATTGCCATCACTTCAAGTTGCCCCATATTCCTTTTGGCTTTGACTCCTAGCCATCCCACCAGAAGTCCGCCTTCTTCAAAGACCCACTCCGCCCCCATCCCATTATCCCTGGTAGCCTGCCACTCGCCAAAAGTTATTCCTTCCACCCTGCGGATAGAGGCCGGAACACACTTCTCATACAACTCAAAGAGCCGATATTCGTCGCTGGCACGCTTGCGGCGCGGAAACGGAAGGGGGGAGGTCTTATAGCTCTCCACCTCACTTTCCTTCGTTTCCCGGAAATAAACATACTCAGTGAGATAAGCAGAGAAGCCAGCCTCATTTGCAACAGCCAGCAAAGGGTTATCGGCAGGAAGCCGAAGGAATACCTTGGTTACGCCAAGTTCAATCCCGGCAACGCTCAACTTTTCCAGGAGTGACAGGCAATGGCTTGTATCCTGTTGGTTGACTACGAGGTGCTCTATCTCCCAAGTGCTGGGCATTGAACGATTCCTGACAGAAACCAGCCCGGCAAACTTAAGCCCTTCTGTTCGTACCCAGGTGTGTCGCTTGCCGCGGGGGTTCAGGCTCTTTATTGAAAGATCAGCCAGACCCCAGGATTTGGTTCCCCCTTTGCCCATATTGTCCTTTGTTCTCGCCACATCCGACAACGATCCACGCTGGAGAGAAATCGCCAGCAGGTCTGTGGGAAGAAAGGAGCGAATCATTTAGATCGTGTCCTACCAACCCCTGGTTGCTAGCAGTTCGTCTTTAGGGATGGCCTTTATGTCCAATCCGGGCATGGCAGCGCGCAAGCCCTTGGAAGCCTCAGCGATAACCCGGGCATCCCGATAATGAGTGGTCGCTTTAACAATAGCTTTCGCTCTGGCCTCAGGGTCGCTGGACTTGAAAATCCCTGAGCCTACAAAGACGCCGTCAGCCCCCAACTGCATCATCAGCGCCGCGTCCGCCGGAGTAGCCACCCCACCCGCCGCAAAGTTGACCACGGGGAGTTTCCCAGCCTTGCGCACCTCAAGTACCAACTCCAGAGGCGCTCCCAACGCCTTCGCCTCAGCCACCAGTTCTTCTTCAGGCATATTCGCTAGCTTGCGAATGCCACCGATAACGGCCCGCATATGTCTCACCGCTTCCACGATGTTTCCCGTACCGGCTTCACCCTTGGTTCGAATCATAGCTGCTCCCTCGGCAATGCGGCGCAAGGCTTCACCCAGGTCGCGGCAGCCACAGACAAAAGGAATCTTGAAGTCGTGCTTCCAGATATGATGGGCTTCGTCAGCCGGGGTGAGCACTTCAGACTCATCTATGAAATCCACCCCTATGGCTTCCAGTACCTGCGCCTCCACAAAATGGCCGATGCGGCACTTGGCCATCACCGGAATGCTTACCGCTGCCGTAATAGCCAGGATCACCTCTGGGTCCGCCATCCGGGCTACGCCACCCGCAGCACGGATATCTGCTGGAACACGCTCCAGCGCCATTACGGCACAGGCTCCAGCCTCCTCTGCTATCTTGGCATGTTCCGGCGTGACCACATCCATGATCACCCCACCCTTAAGCATTTGGGCGAGGCCCGTTTTGACATTCCATGTCCCCTTTTCCATTTTACTCTCCTATCCCACCCCCGGAAACGGGAATCCTACAAGCACTAATCCACGATGCGTGAAGTAACATAGAGAATTCCCAATTCCACCACGCCCGATCCAGGATTGAGCTTATGCTATATTTTATAGCGCTTTCTACCCTTTAGCAAGTGTCAACACGGAAGCTGATCTTGAGAAGGAAGAACGCCGTGTATGTTCAGCTTGAAGCGGAAGTATTATTCCGGGGGCTTTTTCCCCAGGGCCTGGGCTACTAGCTCGC